>Ga0207696_1000061_pt1 | contig 241730 bp, 207 predicted proteins | sample KBSS54metaG_FD_184403 | JGI IMG/M metagenome (GOLD analysis project Ga0207696, IMG submission 184403) | Switchgrass rhizosphere microbial communities from Kellogg Biological Station, Michigan, USA - KBS S5-4 metaG (SPAdes) (version 2) | ecosystem: Host-associated > Plants > Roots > Rhizosphere... | reverse complement strand
CCGGTACCATGAAGCTCGGCAAACTGACCGCGTTCTACGATGACAACGGCATCTCCATCGACGGCCACGTAGAAGGCTGGTTCACCGACGATACCGCGGCACGTTTCGAATCCTACGGCTGGCACGTTGTGCGTCACGTAGACGGCCACGATCCGGTTGCTATCAAGGCGGCTATCGAAGAAGCACACGCTGTTACCGACAAACCTTCACTGCTGATGTGCAAAACCATCATTGGTTTCGGTTCACCGAACAAGGCCGGTACACATGAAGTGCACGGCGCTGCGCTGGGTGCTGCCGAAGTGGCCGCCACTCGCGAAGCCATCGGCTGGAAATACGCTGCCTTCGAAATTCCACAGGAGATCTACGCCCAGTGGGACGCGAAAGAAGCAGGTCAGGCGAAAGAGTCTGCCTGGGACAAGAAGTTCGCCGCCTATGCGAAAGCGCATCCAGAACTGGCTGCCGAGTTCGAACGCCGCGTGAATGGCAAGCTGCCGGCCGATTGGGAAGCGCAGTCTCAGAAATTCATTGAAGGTTTGCAGGCCAAGCCCGCTAACATCGCCAGCCGCAAGGCATCGCAGAACGCGCTGGAAGCTTTCGGTAAGGTTCTGCCGGAATTCCTGGGCGGCTCCGCTGACCTTGCACCGAGCAACCTGACCATGTGGTCTGGCTCACGTTCTATCGGCGACGATAACGCAGGTAACTACATTCACTACGGCGTGCGCGAGTTCGGCATGACCGCAATCAGCAACGGTATTGCGCTGCACGGCGGTTTCCTGCCTTACACCGCAACCTTCCTGATGTTCGTGGAATACGCGCGTAACGCCGCACGTATGGCCGCGCTGATGAAAATCCGCAACGTGTTTGTTTACACCCACGACTCTATCGGTCTGGGCGAAGACGGCCCGACGCACCAGCCGGTTGAACAGCTGGCCAGCCTGCGTGTGACCCCGAACATGAGCCTGTGGCGTCCAGCCGACCAGGTTGAGTCTGCGGTAGCGTGGAAATACGCTATCGAGCGCAACGACGGTCCGACGACCCTGATCTTCTCCCGTCAGAACCTTACCCAGCAACCGCGTACCGCCGAGCAGCTGGCGAACGTGGCGCGCGGGGGGTATATCCTGAAGGACAGCGAAGGTACGCCAGAGGTTATCCTGATTGCGACCGGTTCTGAAGTGGGTATCACTGTAGAAGCGGCCGACAAGCTGGCCGCGGCGGGCACCAAAGTGCGCGTGGTCTCTCTGCCGTCCACCGACGCGTTCGACAAGCAGGACGCCGCTTACCGCGAATCAGTGCTGCCGAAAGCCGTTTCCGCGCGCGTTGCGGTTGAAGCGGGTATCGCGGACTACTGGTACAAATACGTTGGCCTGAACGGCGCAATCGTCGGTATGACCACCTTCGGTGAGTCAGCGCCTGCGGACCTGCTGTTTAAAGAGTTCGGGTTCACGGTGGATAATATTGTTGCGAAGGCGCAATCCCTTCTTAAGTAATTACTTTTTATTGCAAAATTGCTTTTTAAGGCAGTGATAAAGGCCTCGGTGAAAACCGGGGCTTTTTTTGTGCTGGGCGCACGGCCTGGGGGGGGGGCGGCGGTGATCGGGCGGCTGCCTAACCTGCCTTGAGGTCAACGCCCTTTAACTCCGAGGCGCTTTTCCGATTTGAAAAACACAAAGAATTTTGGTCTGACCGTGCGTGGATTTGACCGCAAGGTTGCCGGTTTTTTGTTTAAGAGGATTGTTGGCGGATTCGGGGCTGCGCCGGGCGAAGCGTGACGAGACGCGTTTGGCTCGGAACCGAGACGGGGAACCGCGAAGCGGCGCGGCCTACGCCACGTGCGCAAGCATCTGAAACAAACTCATCGGCTGGCAAGACACATGCAAAGATAACAAGGCTGGGGTTCCAAGGGGCCTTGGCCTGGGAAGGCCCCTTGGCTGGTCTGGGCCAGCGCCCAGCGTGCAAGGCACGTGCTTTTGACCTTAAAAGACTTTAACCGCAAAAGCGGATCAGGGCCGCTGCCCCATAAATCCCAAAAGCAGCTCCAGTGCAGCATCCAGCCTCCATGGCATGTGCCTCTAACAAAAAAAAATTGCCATTTAAGACACTATCCTTTACTTCCTAAAAATTGATTTTTAAGAAAAGCCCAGGGCGACTCTCGCTCCAAAATTTTTGCAATAAAAAACTCTCCCTCTGATTTGCATCAAACCCTCCACAAAAGCTTTTTAATAAAATAACGCCCACGTTAGGAAAAAAAAGGAATAATCAGGCGTTTTTTTCATCAATCGCATGCGGGAGTGCGTCAAATTGCACCGAAATATTTCCTTTGCACAAAGTTTGGTTTATGCTCGGCTGAACCGTTTCAGTTAGGGTTATTTTGGCGAACGTCGCAGGATAGTCGTAAACGTGTTTGAATGTTGTTGGGGTATAGCGTTCTGAATTGCAGCCAATCAGGTGCAATGATGATTCACCGCAAAGGCGCACTGCATTACTATAGGGTTATCGTAATTAGGTAACAACCGTGTAACAGGGAGAAGTATGCCAATACGTATCGCAATTAATGGCTTTGGTCGCATTGGCCGTAGCGTATTGCGCGCTTTATACGAATCTGGTCGCCGTGCAGAAATTAGCGTCGTGGCAATCAACGAACTCGCCAGCCCTGAAGGAATGGCACATCTGTTGAAATACGACTCCAGCCATGGCCGTTTCGCCTGGGATGTGCGCCAGGAAGGTGATGTGCTCTCCGTAGGTGACGACACCATCCGACTGCTGCATCAGCCCGACGCCAGCCAACTCCCCTGGGGCGAACTGAGCATTGACGTGGTGCTCGACTGCACTGGCGTGTTCGGCAGTCGACAAGACGGGGAGGCCCAGCTTGCCGCGGGTGCGAAAAAAATCCTGTTTGCCCATCCTGGCGGACATGACCTCGATGCCACCGTCGTCTACGGCGTAAATCATCACCTGCTCGAACGTGAGCACCGCATCGTTTCAAATGCCTCCTGTACCACCAACTGTATTATTCCCATTATCAAACTTCTGGACGACGCGTTCGATATCGAATTCGGCACAGTCACGACCATTCACTCTGCGATGCATGACCAGCCGGTAATCGACGCCTACCATCCGGACTTACGCCGTACCCGCGCAGCCAGTCAGTCAATTATTCCTGTTGATACTAAACTGTCAGCCGGAATTACCCGCATCATGCCCAAGTTTTGTGACCGCTTTGAGGCGATTTCGGTGCGTGTTCCCACTATCAACGTTACCGCTATCGACCTGAGCGTTTTTGTTTCCGAAAAGGTTGACGTTGAGCAGGTCAACCAACTGCTGCAAAAGGCATCGAATGGTGCATTTCGTGGTATTGTTGACTATACCGAACTACCATTAGTTTCTACCGATTTTAACCATGACCCGCATAGCGCCATCGTCGATGGTACGCAAACTCGGGTCAGTGGTCAGCGCCTGATTAAGACTCTGGTCTGGTGCGACAATGAGTGGGGTTTCGCCAACAGGATGTTGGACACGACGTTGGCGATGTCCGCAAGCGGTTTCTAGTAAGGCAAATCAGCCACGGCTGGTCGGCCCTCAAGCAACTTTAAAAAGAATCAACGAGAAGAGGATTCACCATGTCTGTAATTAAGATGAGCGATCTGGATTTAGCAGGAAAGCGTGTACTGATCCGTGCGGACCTTAACGTACCGATTAAAGACGGTAAAGTGACGTCCGATGCACGTATCCGTGCCTCTTTACCTACCATCGAAACGGCCCTGAAGCAGGGTGCACGCGTGATGGTGACCTCGCATCTTGGTCGTCCTACCGAAGGCGAATATAACGAAGAATTTTCTCTGCTGCCGGTTGTTAACTATCTGAAAGACAAGCTGGGTTCAAAAGTTCGCCTGGCGAAAGATTATCTCGACGGTGTTGATATTGCTGAGGGTGAGCTGGTCGTTCTGGAAAACGTTCGCTTCAACAAAGGCGAAAAGAAAGACGACGAAACGCTTTCTAAAAAATATGCTGCGCTGTGTGACGTGTATGTCATGGACGCTTTTGGTACTGCGCACCGCGCTCAGGCATCGACTCACGGCGTGGGCAAGTTCGCGCCAATCGCCTGTGCAGGTCCACTGCTGTCCGCCGAACTCGAAGCTCTGGGCAAAGCGCTGGGCAACCCTGCGCGCCCAATGGTTGCTATCGTGGGCGGGTCTAAGGTTTCTACCAAGCTGACCGTTCTTGAGTCTCTGTCCAAAATCGCTGACCAGCTGATCGTGGGCGGCGGTATCGCCAACACCTTCGTGGCGGCGCAAGGCCATAATGTCGGCAAATCACTGTACGAAGCAGACCTGGTGGACACCGCCAAAAAACTGCTGAAGACCTGTGATATTCCGGTTCCAACCGACGTTCGCGTAGCAACCGAGTTCTCTGAAACCGCGACCGCTACCCTGAAATCTACCAGCGATATCAAAGACGAAGAGCAGATTCTGGATATGGGCGACGTGTCTGCACAGCGTCTGGCCGAGATCCTGAAAAACGCCAAAACCATTCTGTGGAATGGTCCAGTTGGCGTATTCGAGTTCCCTAACTTCCGTAAAGGGACCGAAATTGTGGCGCACGCCATTGCCGATAGCGATGCTTTCTCAATCGCAGGCGGCGGCGACACGCTGGCAGCTATCGACCTGTTCGGTATTGCCGACAAAATCTCCTACATCTCTACCGGTGGTGGCGCCTTCCTTGAGTTCGTTGAAGGGAAAGAGCTGCCAGCCGTTGTGATGCTGGAAGAGCGTGCTAAAAAGTAATAATCCAGGGCAGATGAGGTTGCTCGTCTGCCCACGCTATATTTTTTAATCCGATTCAATCCATCTACGACCGACGATACAGGACAACGTAATATGTCTAAAATTTTTGATTTCGTAAAACCTGGTGTTATCACTGGTGATGACGTTCAGAAAGTATTCGCAGTAGCTAAAGAAAATGCGTTTGCTCTCCCGGCAGTAAACTGTGTAGGTACCGACTCCATCAACGCCGCTCTCGAAGCCGCTGCGAAAGTGAAAGGTCCAATCATTATTCAGTTCTCTAACGGCGGTGCTGCGTTTATCGCGGGTAAAGGTCTGAAAACTGACGTGCCACAGGGCGCGGCAATTCTGGGCGCTATCTCAGGCGCACGTCACGTACACCTGATGGCTGAACACTACGGCGTGCCGGTTATCCTGCACACCGACCACGCAGCGAAGAAACTGCTGCCTTGGATCGACGGTCTGCTGGACGAAGGTGAAAAACACTTCAAAGCGACCGGTAAACCACTGTTCTCTTCTCACATGATCGACCTGTCAGAAGAATCACTGGAAGAAAATATCGAGATTTCAAGCAAGTATCTGGCACGTATGGCCAAGATCGACATGACGCTGGAAATCGAACTGGGTTGCACCGGCGGTGAAGAAGACGGCGTTGACAACAGCCACATGGACGCTTCTGCGCTGTACACCCAGCCAGAAGACGTTGATTACGCTTATGAAAAACTGAACGCTATCAGCCCACGCTTCACCATTGCGGCGTCCTTCGGTAACGTTCACGGCGTGTACAAGCCAGGCAACGTTAAACTGACTCCAACCATCCTGCGTGACTCTCAGAATTACGTCAGCAAGAAACACAACCTGCCGCACAACTCCCTGGACTTCGTGTTCCACGGTGGTTCAGGTTCTTCTGCTGCCGAAATCAAAGAGTCCATCAGCTACGGTGTTATCAAAATGAACATCGATACTGATACTCAGTGGGCTAACTGGGACGGTATTCTTCAGTACTACAAAAAGAACGAAGCTTACCTGCAGGCGCAGTTGGGTAACCCTGAAGGCGCTGACAAGCCGAACAAGAAGTACTACGATCCACGCGTATGGCTGCGCGCTGCTCAGTCCTCTATGGTGACCCGTCTGGAACAGGCTTTCGAAGAGCTGAACGACGTTAACCGTCTGTAATTCAGACTGACTTTTCATGCCGCTCAGGCAAGAAAAAACAAAAGGGCCCTTGAGGGGCCCTTTTTTATGCCTCTGATAACCGGTCCGTTTACATCCAGTTGGCGACTATCTTCTGATATTCGCCGGTGGCGCGTGCCAGATGAAGCCACTGATCGACATACAGTTTCCAGCTAATGTCATCGGTTGGCAGCATGTAAGACTTCTCACCGTATTGCATCGGTTTGTCAGGATTAACCGCGCACAGGGAAGGGTGCGACTTCTTCTGGTACAGCGCCTCTGAGGCTTCAGTCACCATCACATCGGCCTGGTTATCGACCAACTGCTGGAAGATCCCGGCGTTATCGTGAGAGAGCGTCAGCGTACTTTTCGGCAGGAAAGCATGGGCGAACGCCTCATTGGTGCCACCCGCCGGTTCGATCACGCGTACCGAGGGGTTATTGATCTGTTCGAGAGTCTGATACTTTTTCACGTCGGTGCAGCGTACTAGCGGGATTTTCCCATCGACGTCCATTCTCTCGGCAAAAAATGCCTGCTGCTGACGTGCCAGCGTGACCGAAATACCGCCCATCGCGATATCGCATTTGCCCGCGACCAGATCGGGTGTCAGCGTTTTCCAGGTCGATTTTACAAAGTTCACCTTCACACCCAGGCTCTTCGCCAGCGATTCCGCCATTGAGATATCTATCCCCTCATAGCTGCCGTCGGGTTTAAGAAAGGTATAAGGCTTGTAGTCGCCGGTAGTGCAGACGTTTAACGCGCCCTGTTTTACCACCGTTTGTAGATGCGATTCTGCGCTGGCGCTCCCGGCGGCAACCAGCAATACCCAAGGTAATAATTTTTTCATTTTGTCCCTGTCTCAGAGGTTATTGGTTTCTACAATCTTGCCCGTCGTGACGCTGTTTTTCTTTTTCTTCAAATGATAGCTAATCGCCAGCACCAGCAGCCAGACGGGGATCAGCCACACCGAAATCTGGATGCCCGGCGTCATAAACATAATCACCAAAATGCCGGCCAGGAACAGCAGGCAAAGGATATTGGTTAACGGATAGCCCAGGCTTGCAAAGCGCGTTTTTTGCCCGGCAGCGTGCATGGCGCGGCTGAATTTCAGGTGGGTAACGCTTATCATCGCCCAGTTGATCACCAGCGCCGAGACCACCAGTGACATTAGCAGTTCGAAGGCTTTGCCCGGCATCAGATAGTTGAGCAATACGCAGAGCGCCGTCACCAGCGCCGAGACGCTGAGCGCGTTCAGAGGAATACCGCGACGGTTAATCTTTAACAGCGAGGCCGGGGCGTTACCCTGTTTCGCCAGGCCAAACAGCATGCGGCTGTTGCTGAATACGCAGCTGTTATAAACAGAAAGTGCGGCGGAAAGCACGACGGCGTTGAGCAGCGTTGCGACCAGATTGCTGTTGAGCGCGTGGAAAATCAGAACGAACGGACTGCCGCCTTCGACGACTTTCTGCCATGGATAGAGTGACAACAGGACTGCCAGCGCGCCCACGTAGAACAGCAGGATGCGGTAGATCACCTGATTGGTGGCTTTCGGAATGCTTTTCTGTGGGTTATCGGCCTCGGCGGCGGTAATGCCGATAAGTTCGAGACCGCCAAATGAGAACATGATTACGGCCATCGCCATCACCAGTCCCTTGATTCCATTAGGGAAGAAGCCGCCGTGCTGCCACAGGTTTGCTACGCTTGCCTCAGGTCCGCCGTGTCCGCTGGCGAGCAACCATGCGCCAAAACCTATCATGCCGATAATCGCCGCAACTTTGATTATTGAAAACCAGAATTCGACTTCACCGTAGATTTTCACGCTGGTCATATTAATCACGTTAATGGCGACGAAGAAGACCCCGGCTGAGACCCAGGTCGGGATTTCAGGCCACCAGTATTGAACGTAGATGCCGACGGCGGTGAGCTCTGCCATGCTGACCAGCACGTAAAGCACCCAGTAGTTCCAGCCTGAAACAAAACCGGCAAAGTGCCCCCAGTATTTGTTGGAAAAGTGGCTAAACGAGCCTGCGACCGGTTCGTGAACCACCATTTCGCCGAGCTGGCGCATGATAAAGAAGGCGATAATCCCAGCGATGGCGTAGCCCAGCAGCACGGAAGGGCCCGCCATTTTTATGGTTTGTGCTATCCCGAGAAACAGGCCGGTGCCGATTGCGCCGCCCAGAGCAATCAGCTGAATGTGGCGGTTTTTCAAGCCTCTTTGCAGCTGACCTTCTGACTGATTATGGTTGTCCATGCATTTTCCCCAAAGGTGTAAAAAGTTGTCTGCATGAGGAATAGCAATTCCTGGGCCAGTGACGGATTATTTAACGTCGAATTTTATTCAACTGCATGATAAATAGAGTTAATTATTTTTGTGGTTAATTCACAGGCTATGCATACAATACGGTTAGCATCCTAATGTTGCGCTTTTTACAGCGCTTTCGTGCACGGATTGAGCGGTTAATGCCTCTCTGGTGACTGATATGAACCATAAGGGTGCACCGCAATGTGCAAATCCGCGCGTGCGCGTCAGCCGCCTCAGAAATCTGTTATCATCAGTCCGATGACTTAGCTCGTGTCTCGACCCTTGTTTGTAACTCAACCCGTCAGGATAACCGCCGTTGAACAAGCCAAAATCCGTTACGCTCGATGATGTTGCCCGCCACGCAGGCGTCTCTTACCAGACGGTGTCTCGCGTGCTGAATCAGGCTGCACAGGTCTCTGAAAAAACGCGCGTCCGCGTTGAGGCGGCGATGAACGCGTTGAATTATGTGCCCAATCGGATGGCGCAACAGCTGGCGGGGAAACAGAGCTTTACCTTAGGTCTGGCGAGCACAAATCTGGCCTTGAACGCGCCTTCACAGGGGGCGTCGGCCATCAAGACGCGCGCCAGCCAACTGGGATATCACGTGGTAATATCGATGGTGGAAGACCTGGATCTCCAGTCTTGCCGTGCTGCGGTGAATGAACTTATCGCCCAGCGGGTCGATGGGATCCTTGTCAACGTACCGCTGGAAACCGACAGCGCGTTGGCGGTCAAGCAATCCTGCGGCAATCTGCCGGTGCTATTTCTGGACGTCGACCCGAATGCTTCTCTGTTGAGTATCCTGTTTGATCCCAACGAAGGGGCGAGGCAGGGTGTCGAACACCTTATTGGGCTCGGGCATCGTCAAATCGCTTTGCTGACCGGGCCGCTGGAGTCGGTTTCGGCGCGCCTGCGTTACGAGGGGTGGCTGTGTGGGTTAGCGAGTCACGGGCTTGAGCCTTTCGCCGTGCTGCACGGCGACTGGAGCTCGGCGTCGGGCTATCAGCTGGCGATGAGCCTGCTCAATCAGCCGCAGCGGCCCACGGCAATTCTGGTGGCCAACGACCAAATGGCGCTGGGGGTGCTGCGTGCGGCGCATCAGTCTGCGATATCGGTGCCAGAGCAGCTTTCCGTGGTGGGTTACGATGACACTGAAGACAGCGCCTATTTTCAGCCGCCGTTAACCACTATCGCGCAAGATTTCCGCCTCAGCGGGCGTGAGAGCGTCAATCGTATGGTGCAGATGCTGCAAAATCCGCAGCAGGCGACGCCTGACTCACTGCTGCTCAACACCACGCTCATGCTGCGCGATACCACCTCTGCCCCCGGCGAGACGGCGGACTCTGCTCAGTCACTGGCGCTAGAATTAAAACGCATCGCCCGCCAGTTGGAGCAACTTTGAGCCAACGCGTGCGGATCTGCGCTTGAAATTGTGATCCTCGTCGCCTTCTGAATCTCGGCTCCTTTACTTAATCTGGCTCTCCCCCCATTTTAAAAACATTAATGTGAGCGCATAACATTTTCGGGGAGTGACAATGAAGGTTGATACAGAACAGGCGACAAATCGGTTAAGCGCGGTATTGGCGCGACGTGACTGGGAAAACCCGGTCTGCACTCAGGTCAATCGCCTGCCTGCGCATCCACCGTTTCAAAGCTGGCGCGATACGGCCGAGGCTAGGTTGGACAAGCCTTCAACAAGCGCGCGGAGCCTTAACGGCCAGTGGGCGTTCAGCTATTTCAGCGCTCCCGAATCGGTGCCAGTGGCCTGGCTCGACGCCGACCTGCCAAACGCTGACGCCATTACGGTGCCGTCAAACTGGCAAATGGCCGGCTATGACGCGCCAATTTACACCAACGTTCAGTATCCGATCCCGGTGAATCCGCCGTTTGTGCCGCAGGAAAACCCGACCGGGTGTTATTCGCTCACATTTGAGGTTGAGGAAGCCTGGCGTGAACAGGGGCAGACGCGTGTCATCTTCGACGGTGTTAACTCGGCTTTTTATCTTTGGTGCAACGGGCAGTGGGTCGGTTATTCACAGGACAGTCGCTTACCGGCCGAATTTGACCTCAGCAACTTTTTGCACGCTGGCAGCAACCGTCTGGCGGTGATGGTTTTACGCTGGAGCGACGGCAGCTATCTCGAAGATCAGGATATGTGGCGCATGAGCGGTATTTTTCGTGACGTCAGCCTGCTGCATAAACCGGCAGTTCAACTGACCGACGTGCAGCTGCGCACCGTTCTTCACGCTGATTACCTGCTGGGTGAACTCGAGGCGAAGATGTCGGTGCGGACATCGGCCAGCCTCGCCGCCGCTCTGAAGGTGCAGGTTGAACTGTGGCACGGCGATCGGCGTGTCGGCGAAGAGGTTCAGCCGCTGGGCAGCGAAATTATCGACGAACGCGGGGCTTACTTTGATAAGGTCACGCTGCGCCTTGCCTTGAGCAAGCCCCTGCTGTGGAGCGCCGAGCAACCGAACCTTTATCGCGCCGTGATTTCCCTGCTTGATGCGGATAACACACTGATTGAGGCCGAGGCCTTTGACGTCGGTTTCCGTCAGGTTGAAATCAGTCAGGGGCTGCTCAAACTCAACGGCCAGCCACTGCTGATTCGCGGGACCAACCGCCATGAGCATCATCCTGAGAAAGGGCAGGCTATCGACGAAGCGACCATGCTGAAAGATATCCTGTTGATGAAGCAGCATAACTTCAACGCGGTGCGCTGCTCCCATTACCCGAACCATCCGCTGTGGTACAAGCTGTGCGACCGCTACGGCCTGTACGTGGTCGATGAGGCGAACATTGAAACGCACGGCATGCAGCCGATGAATCGTCTGTCGGATGATCCGCAGTGGTTTAACGCCTTTAGCGAACGCGTCACCCGCATGGTGCAGCGCGACCGCAACCATCCTTGCATCATCATCTGGTCGCTGGGCAACGAGTCGGGCCACGGTTCCACACATGACGCGCTGTATCGCTGGATAAAATCCACCGATCCGAGCCGCCCTGTGCAGTATGAGGGCGGGGGAGCCAATACCGCGGCGACCGACATTATCTGCCCGATGTATGCCCGCGTAGATCAGGACCAGCCTTTTGACGCGGTGCCGAAGTGGTCTATCAAAAAGTGGATCGGCATGCCGGACGAGACGCGTCCGCTCATCCTCTGCGAATACGCTCATGCGATGGGCAACAGCCTCGGCGGTTTCGACAAATACTGGCAGGCGTTTCGCGACCATCCCCGTCTTCAGGGCGGATTCGTTTGGGACTGGGTTGACCAGAGCCTGACCCGCACCGGCGACGATGGCGTCAGCTATTGGGCCTACGGTGGTGATTTTGGCGACAAGCCAAACGATCGCCAGTTCTGCATGAACGGTCTGGTATTCCAGGACCGAACCCCCCATCCGGCGCTTTTCGAGGCGCAGCGTGCCCAGCAGTTCTTCCATTTTGAGCTGGTGAGTCATCATCCGCTGGTGGTGGAAATCCATAACGACAATCTGTTCCGCCGAACCGACAACGAGAGTCTGAACTGGCGCATTGAGCTGAACGGTGAAGCGCTGAGTTACGGCGAGGTGGCGCTGGATATCGCGCCGCAGGGCCGCCAGCGCATTACGCTGGGTGATATCCCTGCGGTCAGCAAGGCCGGTGAACTGTGGCTGAATATTGACATTGTGCAGCCAGAGGCAACCGCGTGGTCAGACGCCGGACATCGCAGCGCCTGGCATCAGTGGACGCTGCCGCGCGCGCTGAGCTTGCCAAAGATTTCACCAGAGCAGGGCAGTGCACCGGGGTTAACGCACAGCGACGATGGCATCATTATCACTCACGGCGGTCAGCGCTGGCAGTTCAACGCAAAAACCGGCCTGCTCGAACAGTGGTGGCAGGGAGAAGAGCCGCAGCTGCTGACACCGCTCTGTGACCAGTTTGTCCGCGCACCGCTGGATAACGATATTGGCGTGAGCGAAGCCACCCGCATCGACCCTAACGCCTGGGTTGAGCGTTGGAAGAAGGCCGGAATGTACGCGCTGGAAAGCCAGCTGCTGCATCTTGAGGTCAATCGTCTGGCCGAAGCGGTCATCGTTGAAACCGAACACGCCTTCCTTAACGACAACAAGGTCGCCCTGATTAGCCGCAAAACTTATCGCATTGGGACGCAGGGCGAACTGCATATCGACGCACGGGTTCAGGTGGCAAGCGATTTGCCGTCACCGGCGCGTATCGGCCTGACCTGTCAGCTGCGAGAGGTTGCCGCATCAGCCGAATGGCTGGGTCTCGGACCGCACGAGAACTATCCCGACAGGCAGCTGGCGGCGCAGTTCTCTCGCTGGCAGCTACCGCTGGAGGCACTCTACACCCCTTACGTATTTCCTTCTGAAAACGGTTCACGCGGCGGGACTCGTGAGCTGAATTACGGCCACTGGACGTTGCGCGGTGACTTCGCCTTTGGGGTGAGCCGCTTTGGTCTGAATCAGCTGATGGAAACCAGCCATCGCCATCTGTTGCAGGAAGAGGAGGGCACCTGGCTGAACGTCGATGCCTTCCGCATGGGGATTGGTGGCGATGATTCCTGGAGTCCCAGCGTCAGTCCGGAATATCTGCTGACGGCCGGTGAGTATCGCTATTCATTGAGCTGGTTGCGTAAGTAATGTTCGTTGCCCTGTCTGCACGCAAACAGCAAGGCAGGGCAGCCGTTTAGGCCGAGGAGTTTCAGATGTACTACATAAAAAATACCAATTTCTGGACGTTTGGGTTGTTCTTCTTTTTCTACTTTTTCATCATGGGTGCCTATTTTCCGTTCTTCCCTATCTGGCTGCATGATATTAACCATATCAATCAGAGTGATACCGGGATTATTTTTGCCAGCATCTCTTTCTTCTCTCTGGTGTTCCAACCGCTGTTTGGACTGCTATCAGACAAGCTGGGCCTGAAGAAACACCTGCTGTGGATCATCACCGGTATGCTGGTGATGTTTGCCCCGTTCTTTATTTACGTGTTCGGACCGCTGTTGAAAACCAACATCCTGTTGGGCTCGATTGTTGGCGGGGTCTATTTAGGCTTTATCTACAACGGTGGTGCACCGGCTATTGAAGCCTATATCGAAAAGGTCAGTCGTCGCAGCAGCTTCGAGTTTGGTCGTGCACGCATGTTTGGCTGCGTCGGTTGGGCGATTTGTGCCTCGGTGGTGGGCATTATGTTTACCATCAACAATCAGTTTGTTTTCTGGCTCGGCTCAGGCTGCGCGGTTATCCTCGCTGTACTGCTGCTGGTGGCCAAACCTGCGGTGGGAGCGACGGCTAAGGTGGCTAACGAACTGGGAGCCAACTCCAAGCCTTTTAGCCTGCGTCTGGCGGCGGAACTTCTCAAAGACAAGAAACTGTGGTTCCTCGGTCTCTACGTAGTCGGCGTGTCCTGTACCTATGAGGTGTTCGACCAGCAGTTTGCTAACTTCTTTACCTCCTTCTTCAGCAGCGCCGATGAGGGCACGCGGGTATTCGGCTACATCACCACCATGGGTGAATTGCTGAACGCGCTGGTGATGTTCTTCGCACCGCTGATTGTCAATCGCATTGGCGGCAAGAACGCCCTGTTGCTGGCGGGTACCATCATGTCTGTCCGCATCATTGGCTCCTCGTTTGCCAGTACACCGGCCGAGGTGGTGGTGCTGAAAACGCTGCATATGTTCGAGGTGCCGTTCCTGATTGTCGGCTGCTTCAAATACATCACCTCGGTCTTCGAGGTACGTTTCTCGGCAACCATCTATCTGGTCTGTTTCTGCTTTTTCAAACAGATTGCGATGATTTTTATGTCCGTCTTCGCCGGCGATATGTACGGCAAGATTGGTTTCCACGGCACTTATCTGATCCTCGGATTGATAGCGCTGGCCTTTACGCTGCTGTCGGTATTCACCCTTAGCGGCAGGGGACCGCTGCAGGCTTTTAAACCTGTTGCAAGGACGGTTGAAAAGCCGGTAAGCAACGTTTAAAAATCGCGCAAAGCGATGGTGCAGATTGGCAGTTCGGCGAAATCTTGGTTACCCTTGAGGGCTTAGGCATCATTCGTTGTGCGCTTTAGCGCGAATGTTTGGTTTCATTATTGCTTGCTAGGGTGTGTTAAATGGAAGATATAAATGTGGTTGATGGCATTCATAATGCCGGTACGTGGTTAGCCAAAAATCAGGAATTGCTGATCCATTATGCGGTCAATATCGTGGCCGCTGTGGTGATTCTGGTCATCGGGTTGGTGGCGGCGAAATTAATCTCTGGCACGGTAAGTCGCGTAATGCGTCTGCGTAATATCGACCTGACCGTTTCCGATTTCCTGGCAGCACTGGTGCGCTACGCGATTATTGCCTTTACGCTGATTGCCGTGTTGGGCCGCATTGGCGTGCAGACCACCTCCGTGATAGCCGTTATCGGTGCCGCCGGTTTGGCCGTAGGTCTGGCCCTGCAAGGTTCGCTGTCAAACTTTGCGGCGGGCGTGTTGCTGGTGATGTTCCGTCAGTTCCGCGTGGGTGAATACGTCGACCTCGGCGGCGTTGCCGGTACCGTAACGCATGTACAGATTTTCTCAACGACACTGCTGACGGCGGATAACAAGGTTATCGTGGTGCCTAACGGTAAAGTGATCGCCGGGAACATCATCAATACCTCGCGCGAACCGACCAGCCGGACTGACATCATCGTCAGCGTCTCATACGACGCCGAAATTGCGCTGGTGAAGAAGGTGCTGGGCGATATCGCCACTGCCGATGAGCGCATCATGCAAGAGAAGGGCGTGGTCGTCCGTCTTAACGAAATGGGCGCCTCGACGCTGGACTTCGTGGTGCGTTACTGGACCGCCAACGGTGATTCCCAGAACGTTAAATGGGACCTGCTGGAGAAATTCAAGGAAGCGCTGGATGCCAATAATATCGGTATTCCCTACCCGCAGATGGACGTGCATCTGTTCCGCGCCGCCGAAGCGAAAGCGGCCGAGCAGCAAGAGGCTGCAAAGGCCGAATAATCTGTCTGCTATCTAAAAAAACGCCCTGCTCGCAGGGCGTTTTGCTTGATGAATCTGCGCTATTAGCCTGCCTAATAGTCTATTAGAAAATACAATTTCATCTAATGATGACTCTCCCTTACACTGCGGCGCATAGACCTCTTGGACTCATAACAGGAAATTTTCACCATGTTCTCAATCTTCTTGCAGGGGATGATGCTCAGCGCCGCGATGATCCTGCCCATTGGCCCGCAAAACGCCTTTGTCATGAATCAGGGCATCCGCCGTCAGTACCATCTGATGATTGCCGGGCTCTGTGCTTTTAGCGACATTGTCCTGATCTGCGGCGGTATTTTTGGCGGCAGTGCGTTGCTCGACAACTATCCAACCCTGTTGTTTATCGTCAGTTGGGGCGGTGTGGCCTTTCTGCTGTGGTTTGGCTGGGGCGCATTCCGTACCGCGATGGCGGCGAATCCTTTGCAGGTTGAAGCGAAAGTGATGGAGAAAAGCCGCTGGCGCATCGTGGCCAGCATGATGGCGGTCACCTGGCTCAATCCGCACGTCTATCTCGACACCTTTGTGGTGCTGGGGAGTCTGGGGGGACGCCTCGCCAGCGATGAGCGCTCCTGGTTTGCGCTGGGCGCGGTGCTTTCCTCCACGCTGTGGTTCTTCGGGCTGGCGGTGCTTGCGGCGTTGCTGTCACCGTGGCTGAACAAAGGCAAAACTCAGCGCGCGATCAATCTGGTGGTCGGGGTCGTAATGTGGGCGATTGCCCTACAGCTTGCATTGCAGAACCTGCATTTCTAAAAATTTGTCACTAATCTTAATTTCGCTACGTAACGACTGTGCTAGGGTTGTCGCTCACCAGATGAATGAGGGAAACACTGTGAAATTGAAAGCATTGGCTATGGCCGCTATGTTGGGATTAGGGACTTTACCCGCTGCGCTTCAGGCTGCTGAAGTGCCAGAGGGACCGCATGTGGTAACTTCAGGTACTGCCAGCGTCGATGCCGTTCCGGACATCGCGACGCTGGCCATTGAAGTCAATGTTTCTGCCAAAGACGCCGCATCAGCGAAAAAACAGGCCGACCAGCGCGTGGCCGAGTATTTTGCGTTTTTGCAGAAGAACGGAATAGATAAGAAAGACATTAACGCCGCAAACCTGCGCACTCAGCCTGATTACAGCTACCTGAAAGACGGCAGCAGCGTGCTGAAAGGCTATCGCGCGGTGCGTGAGGTGCAGGTCACTCTGCGTCAGCTGGACAAACTTAACGAACTGCTGGACGGGGCTTTAAGTTCTGGACTCAACGAGATCCGTGCCGTTGAACTGGGCGTTGCCAACCCGGACAGCTATCGCGATCGGGCGCGTCAGAAAGCGATTGATAATGCGACTCAGCAGGCCAAGGCGCTCGCCGAAGGCTTCCACAGCCAGCTTGGCCCGGTGTATAGCATTCGTTATCACGTCGCTAACTACCAGCCAATGCCGGTCGCCAGAATGTATAAAACGGCCGACGCCGCCGGGCAAAGTGATGCCGCTCAAACCTACGAGCAGCAGAGTATTCACTTTGACGACCAGGTTGACGTGGTATTTGAGCTGAAGAACGGCGACGCGCCTAAATAAGACGTTTAAAACGCTAAATATGTCGGCTGACAGAAGGTTAACGCCCCTGTCAGTCGAATCTTCAGTCTTGACGAAGAACCTGACGCCCGTGTTCGAGCAGGGCGTCGGTGACTTTTCTCATCATGCGGCTTTCCGGCGCGAAACGATGCCAGTACAGCATGCGGCGCTGGAACAGTCCGGGCGTCAGGTCAATCAGCTCACCGCTTTCTAACTCTTTCTCAATCTGCAAGTGCGGGATCATACAGCAGGTCGTACCCTGACGTGCCAGCTGTACGAAGGCTTCTGACGAATTAACGATATGACAGGGCACGCTGCCCGGCGAAAGATCAAAGTTCTGCTGTAAGAAGGCCTGATGCATGTCATCGAGATGGTCAAAGGCGACGGCCGGCGCTTTGAGCAGGGCGGAGCGCGTCACGCCGTTCGGGAAATAGCGCTCGGCAAAGCCTTTCGATGCCACAAACAGATAGTCGAGTGCCCCCAGCTGGTCCACCAGGCAGCTTGGCAGCGGCTGAGGTTGAATACTCACCGCGCCCACCACTTCACCCCGGCGCAAACGCTCCTGAGTGCGGGTTTCGTCTTCGACCTGCATATTTAGGCGAATCGGGGAGTCAACCAGTACCGACTTCAGTGCCGGAAGCAACCAGGTCGCCAGGCTGTCGGCGTTGACCGCCAGAGAGAGCAGCAGCGGCGTGTCGTTGCTGTCGTTAATATTGTCATTACCCAGCCACTCTTCTTCGAGCAACTCTACCTGATGCAGCAGCGCGAGCAGCTTCTGCCCCTGCTCGGTTGGGCGTGGCGGTACGGTTCGTACCAGAAGCGGCTGGCCGAATAAATTTTCCAACTGTTTAATTCGTTGAGACACGGCGGATTGGGTGATGCACAGCTTTTGTGCCGCGCGCTCAAAACCGCGTTCACGGATCACAGCGTCCAGCGCTTGCAGCGTTCTATAGTCTGGGCGTTTCATCGAAAATCTATTCCTTCGCTCGTTCGGATTTAATGCATATTTAGACACTATGCCACAGTTCTGTAACTTTTGTGGCGCACAAAATCTTCTGCCCGTTGGCCACAAGTCTGCTCCCCAATTATCCGGGCCATGCTTTATACTAATGAACACTTCAAGACGCATCGTCTACCGATAGAGAAAAATGACCATGACTCAGGATGAATTGAAAAAAGCGGTTGGTTGGGCAGCGCTGGAATACGTTACGCCGGGCACGATTGTCGGCGTGGGTACTGGCTCGACGGCGGCGCACTTTATTGATGCACTGGCGTCGATTAAACATCAAATCGAAGGCGCTGTGTCGAGCTCTGAAGCCTCGACGGCCAAGCTGAAGAGCTATGGTATCCACGTTTTCGACACCAATGAAGTGGACGTGCTGGACGTCTATGTTGACGGTGCTGACGAAATCAACGGCCATATGCAGATGATCAAAGGCGGTGGCGCAGCCCTGACCCGCGAGAAAATCATCGCCGCCATCTCGCGCAAATTCGTCTGTATCGTCGATGCCTCAAAGCAGGTCGACGTGCTGGGTAAGTTCCCGCTGCCGGTTGAGGTTATCCCGATGGCGCGTTCCTACGTGGCTCGCGAGCTGGTTAAATTGGGTGGCCTGCCGGAGTATCGTCAGAATGTGGTGACCGACAACGGCAACGTCATTCTCGACGTGCACAATCTGAGCATTATTGATGCCATCGCGCTGGAAAATAAGATTAACAGTATCGCTGGTGTTGTCACCGTTGGGCTGTTTGCCAACCGCGGGGCTGACGTCGCGCTGGTGGGCACGGCAGACGGTGTTAAAGTCGTAAAATAGCCTGTCTAGAGATAAGCGTGAGATCTGTTTTGCGCTCATAACATAATGCAATGTTATGAAGATGATAATTTTCCCCATGAATCATCTTTTATTTAAAACGGCTAATTTGGTGACTTATGTCACATAATGAGGCCGTTTTAACGTTTATATCCAGCTCGTCACGCAATGTAAGTATTAAGTTCTGAAAATTGTTGGGTCAGTCAGGGCTTGTGCTAGGGGATAGGCAATCGTTTGTATTGCCCGGCGCAAAAATTTTGTTATGTTGACTGTGAGCTGCGCAAAGCAGTGACTTCTGAAGTCTGCATTCAGCATGAATAACTTTCGGTATTCGTTACTGCCGGTATGAATAAATAGTAGGGTCGGGAAATGGCAAAAGTATCACTCGGAAAAGACAAAATTAAGTTTCTGCTGGTTGAAGGTGTCCACCAAAGCGCAGTCGACACGCTTCACGCCGCCGGTTATACCAATATCGAGTTTCATAAAGGGGCGCTGGATACTGAAGCGCTGAAAGAGTCGATCCGTGATGCACATTTTGTCGGGATCCGATCCCGTTCCCAACTGACCGAAGAAGTCTTTGCTGCGGCTGAAAAGCTGGTTGCCGTCGGCTGTTTCTGCATCGGTACCAACCAGGTGAATCTGACCTCTGCCACTAAACGTGGTATTCCAGTATTCAACGCTCCCTTCTCCAATACCCGCTCGGTTGCCGAAATGGTACTGGGCGAGATGCTGTTGATGATGCGCGGCATTCCGGCGGCTAACGCCAAGGCGCACCGTGGTATCTGGAACAAGCTGGCCGTGGGCTCCTATGAAGCGCGCGGCAAACGTCTGGGTATCGTCGGCTATGGCCATATCGGTACGCAGCTGGGTATTCTGGCCGAAGGTCTGGGGATGAAGGTTTACTTCTACGACATCGAAAGCAAGCTGCCTCTGGGCAACGCGCAGCAGATCCCTACGCTGACCGAACTGCTGAACACCAGCGACGTGGTTACCATGCACGTGCCTGAAACGGCTAACACCAAAGACATGATTGGTGCTGAAGAACTGGCGCAGATGAAGCCTGGTGCGCTGCTTATCAACGCCTCACGCGGCACGGTCATCGACATCCCTGCGCTGTGCGACGCGCTGCGCAGCAAGCATCTTTCCGGTGCGGCAATTGACGTATTCCCGGAAGAGCCGGCGACCAACAGCGATCCGTTCACTTCACCACTGTGTGAATTTGATAACGTGATCCTGACTCCGCACATTGGGGGTTCAACCATGGAAGCGCAGGAAGGTATTGGTCTGGAAGTCGCCGGTAAGCTGGCCAAATACTCTGATAACGGGTCTACGCTGTCTGCGGTTAACTTCCCGGAAGCTTCGCTGCCAACGCACAGCGAGAAAGCCAGCCGTCTGCTGCATATCCATGAAAACCGTCCGGGGGTGCTGACCAGCATCAACCAGATCTTCGCCGAGCAGGGCATCAACATTGCCGCGCAGTATCTGCAAACCAGTCCGGAAGTGGGTTATGTGGTTATCGACGTTGAGGCCGATATTGAGACTGTTGATACCGCGCTACAGCTGATGAAGGCTATCCCAGGCACCATTCGTGCGCGTCTGCTTTACTGATTAATTTTGAGCAGTTTTAATTTTTGAATGGCAATAGGGCATCGAGAGATGCCCCTTTTCAGTAATATCACAGCTGTAAAAAAGTCAGCCGCTATTTACAGCTAGCGTGCATATTTTTGTCACCAATTTCGCGCCAAACTCCCCATGTACCACCGACACCCGGCACATTGCCTACCGTCCACCAACCGTTCATCCATTGTTTCCCCTGATAAGATACTTTTACACAGGGCTTAGGATAGGTTTTTGAGGATATCCATTGAGGGTTGTCTGCGGTTGCCGCAGGTTTTTGCGTAACCTGAGTTTCACTGGTGGCACTTGCACCGTGCGTATCCGTCACTGTGACGTTAAAACGGTAGGTGGTTTGTTTTTCCACGGCGGGGAATGATGCTGTAGCCTGAATGGTTTGAGCATTTTTGAGAGTAATTTTTGGGCCAGAAGATATCTGTCTCCACTGGTACTTCAGGCTGTCGCCGTCAGGGTCGCTGCTGCCCACGGCCGATAAAATGACGCTGCCTGAACCGGTAATTTCTGCTGGCGTGGCTTTTGCAATGGCAGTCGGAGCATGATTCTCTGGCTGATTATCGTCTCCTTCATTGCTTTTTTTCTCGATATTGAGAATAAAATCATCAAAATGTACGTCTGATGTTACCCCCATTTTTTTCGTTGCCTGTACTTGAACTTCGAGTAGCGTTGCCTGTGCTGGTAAGTCAACTGAGACCGTATTATTCAGCCAGCGTTTTTTGAGGCCTTGAGTATTTACCTGCGCCGTTTTAAGCGTCGCCCCCTTTGCATTTTTAGCAATCAAATAGACTGTACCGTAATCACCATCTCCAAAACCATTGCTCTTAAATTGCAGTTTGGCAACGTGATTACCCTGACTGACTAAAGACTTGTCCAAGGCGATGCTCTGGCTTATTTGGTCATGGGTGGCATTATTGGCCGCGCTATTATTGATTCTCGCGGTAAAGAAGTATTTCCCTTTGGCTGGCAGGATACCGTCCTGGCTGGTCACCACGCGGAATTGTCCCTGAGTCAGTTTCCAGCCACTTAGGTTACCTGTTTCTGCGCCCGCATTTTGCAGCGAGGTAGAGACTTCATCGGGTACAATCTCTTCACCAGATTCGGTAAAGGCTTGTACACGAACAATAATATCATCTATCGCTGTATTTTTAGAGGCAACCGCCAAGTGCCATTTTCCAGCAGCGGGCTTGGTCACACCCAAAGAGGTATTCCATGCTTCACGCCCTTTATAGTCGTAATCATTGGCCGAAGGCCAGCTTCCTTTGCTGAGATAAAGGCTAAATTGGCCGGTTTCTTCGTGCTGCGGACCTGGTACGGCACTGACAGCCAATCTATGGGTATTGGCCGGCACGTTAAATTCGATACGATGCAGATAATTATTGGATTTGTTCAGCTTAACGCTTTGTTCTGCCAGCATTAGCGATTTTTCGTGATCAAAAGGGATCACTGCTGGATTGTAGCCCGAGATTTTTGCCGCATTATCTCGCCAGACTCGCGCCATATTGGCCTTGTTCTTGTCACCGATCGGTAAACCATAGTTGTCTTGCAAATCGGGATTGGAGAAGTAGCCGATATCGTTACCACACTGTATGGTTTGGGTTTTATCGTTGTCCCAGCCATGATGATCGCCACTGCCTGACCAACAATGTTTACCACCGATGTTATGGCTCAATTCATGGCGCAGGGAAGTTGAAGCGTAGAGCGCGTTAATGTTGTAGCGGCCATTGACGTAGGCAATGCCGATAGCCGTATCGTCATTATTACCTTCGAAAAAAGCAGCGATGAGGTCGGGACCATATTCGGACATGCCCTGACTAAACAGTTTATTTATTTTTGATAGCGTACCACCAGTAATCGAGTAATCCTGATCAATGATTTGCGTGCCTACCAGCCTGACGCGTATTTTTTCAATGCGGGAGTTTTTTAAAGCCTGATTGACTGTGGTTAACTGAGCAAGCGCGAAGGCTTCAGGATCAATAATCGTTTTCGCTGCGGCTTTTGAGAAACCGGCAAGAACATCGATAACAATATATCCGTCTTTATCAATATCTCCCTTATAAAGGGAGCTGCCGTCTCGTGCCAAAGTTTGTAAAGCATCGCCTTGAACGGCGGGGATTAGCGTATCTTCTTGGGAAAAAATAGGTTTTTTGAACGTAATTTGAGTTTGTTCACCTGCGGGCGTGCTGTAAATGATTTTATGCTGATCGGGATACATCGCCAGGAAACTTTTATCCTCACGAAGCACCAGAATCATATCCGTTGACTCTGCAGAGCGAATTAATGACGGCATTTTTCCGGTAAATACAACGGCGTCTTTATACTTCGCATCCCTGGCCATTGTTGCCGTAGAGGATGCCGACAACTCGGTTACTGATACTGAGTCGGTATCGCGCAGAAGCGCTGACAGCTTAAGAAACTGACCTGTTTCTCGTTCACTGCTGCTAGACATAGGGGCCTGAATATTAGGCAACATGAAAGCTGCTGTTTTGTCCGATAAATCATCAGCATTTGCAGTATTGAACGAGGCTATTACCGCGAGTGCTGCAAGTGTTAATCCGTAGTGTTTTTTCATGCTTACTTCCATGTGTAATATAATGTAACAATAATCTGATGAGGATTTTGCTATATAAAACACATAGAAAACGTCTAACTTGGCTAAGAGGTTTCTTTAAATTTATAAGAAGAATGGGAGTGCAAAGCGGAGGAGGAAACTAACCTGCGGGGTTAAGGCGTTAATCCGGCCAACGCCAGCTTTTACTCGGCGTTAAAATCTCGGGCAACGGAATATCCCACTCCTCACTCGGCAATGTGTCCACCCACTGGCAGTCGTGGGCAATACCTATCGGGTAAGGGCCACTTTCGCGCCAGTGCTGCAACGTACGGTCATAAAATCCACCCCCCATACCTAATCGTTGCCCGAGTGAGTCAAAGGCGACGAGCGGCGTAAGGATAATGTTCAGCTGATTGAGCGGCAAAATCTCTCTCACGTCGAGTGCAGGTTCAAGGATATTCAGACGATTCCGTACCAGCTTTGTCTCGGGACGATAGCGGAGAAACAGCAAATGGCCCACCGTAAAAGGGTGCAATACTGGCAAATAAAGTGTTTTGCCCTCTTGCCACAGTCGGTCTATCAGCGGCGCAGTGTCGAGTTCTCCGTCAAAAGACAGAAAAACGGACAGCGTTTTAGCCTGCTGAACTTTGGGATGATTGGCGATGCGCTGCGCTGCTTGCAGGGCAAACTGCTGTTGCTGCTGCTGGGTAAGTTGTTTTCTGCGCTGGCGTACTTCGGTACGAATAGCTTGCCTGATCAGCGCGTGTTGAGCTGTAAAGGACATAGAAAAAACCAAAGAAGAGAGTGCGGGAAAGAAAGGGGAATCTCCGAGATGCCGCCGCAGGCTGTAACCCTTGAACCCATGGTTCAAGGTGAACGTTCAGTCACAATCTTTAGGCTTCTCGGCGGACCGAGCATGCGCACCGATTGCGGATCATCACATTCTGTTGGTACTAATTATCGGCTCAGGGGACGGGCCCGCTGGCAAACATCTCAGAGAAATTTTTGTGTACTGCTGTAGAGTTAATGTCTCATACAATAAGAAATAAATCAACAGCTTAACTTATTCGAAAGGCGCCCCTTCACGTTCAGTGATGCGTCCTTGTTCGAGCAGTGCTTGCTCGATGGTTTGTTGCAACATGCGAATACGCTGTTCCATATTGGAGGCATAATCGCGTGTTTTCAAGCGTTCTTGAGCAAGTTCGTGACAGACGTTCAATGCCGCGATAAATACCAGTTGCTCTGTATTTGTGACTCTAGTGCGAACTTTAAGATCTTGCAACCGCTGATTAAGATCCTCTGCAGCCATGTTCAACGCTTCTTGTTGTTCTGGCGGACAATTTACTCTTAATGAGCGACCAAAAATTTGTATATCTACCGGTTGTGCAGACATGCCACCTTCCTGCCATATTATTCGCCGGCCCCCGATTAACTCACTGCCAAACCGGCAGGACATCGAAAGCGGGCGCAACTATATATACCTCACTCCAGATTTGCAACGCCGTTTAGTACCAACGCATAGCTAGCTAATCTGGTACTGAGACTTGCCTTGGTGGTAGCATAACACGAACTTATCCAGCCAACGATGGCGAATGCGCATGTCTATTGAGAATACCTATCCAAGCTATGATTCGCTGAATCAATACCTGAAACAGCAGTCTGTTGCCCTGACCCCAGCTGAAATGCATGGGCTTATCAGTGGCTTACTCTGTGGTGGCAACCGTGATGGCAGCTGGCTGACCCTGGTTCACGACCTCACAAACGAAGGAATGGCCTTCAGTCATCAGCTCGCGGATGCACTTCAACAACTCCGAAAAATCACTGCTGACACGCTGGAAGACGACAGCTTCGAATTCAAGATGCTGATGCCAAGCGACGACGCTAGCGTGTTTGAACGCGCTGACGCATTAGCAGGCTGGGTCAATCATTTCCTTCTGGGCCTCGGTATGATGCAGCCTAAGCTTGCGAAAGTGAAAGGCGAAGTCGGTGAAGCCATTGACGATCTGCGCAGCATTGCCCAGTTGGGTTATGAAGACGACGAAGACCAGGAAATGCTGGCACAGTCACTTGAAGAGGTCATCGAATACGTTCGCGTGGCAGCGATTCTGTGCTTCAACGAGTTCGGTCACAGCCATCCGACGGCGCCTGAAAATCAGCGCACACTGCACTGATACCCTGCTTAAGCAAAGCAGCCAAATTCGGTTAAAAAAGCAATAAAAAAATAAGTTAACGTGGATAACATCCGATTTCAGGAGCAGGTGATGACTACAGTGACCATTACTCAGCAGGAATACGAAGCTCGTCGTCAGGCACTCATTGCCAAGATGGCACCCGGCAGTGCGGCAATTATTTTTGCCGCGCCCGAGGCTACCCGCAACGCGGACAGCGAATACCCTTATCGTCAGAGCAGCGACTTTTGGTATCTGACCGGTTTTAACGAACCGGAAGCGGCGTTGGTGCTGGTAAAAAGCGATGAGAATCATAGTCACAGCGTGCTGTTTAATCGCGTGCGTGATTTGACCGCCGAGATCTGGTTTGGTCGTCGTTTGGGGCAGGATGCTGCACCGGCGCGTCTAGGTGTTAGCCGCGCGCTGCCGTTTGATTCTATCAACGACCAGCTTCATCTGCTGTTTAACGGCCTCGATGTGCTGTATCACGCGCAGGGCTATTATGCCTACGCCGACAGCATTGTTGACCGTGCGATGGAAAAACTGCGCAAGGGTTTTCGTCAGAACCTATCTGCTCCGGCCACCGTTACCGACTGGCGTCCCTGGGTGCATGAAATGCGCCTGATCAAGTCCGCGCAGGAGATTGCGGTGATGCGTCGTGCCGGTGAAATCACCGCCAAAGGCCATACTCGCGCCATGCAAACCTGCCGCGCTGGCATGTTCGAGTATCACCTCGAAGGCGAGATTCACTACGAATTCAGCCGCCATGGCTCGCGTACCCCCTCTTATAACACCATCGTCGGCAGCGGCGAGAACGGCTGTATCCTGCATTACACCGAAAACGAGTGCGAGCTGCGCGACGGCGATTTGGTGCTGATTGATGCCGGCTGCGAGTATCAGGGCTACGCGGGTGACATTACCCGTACCTTCCCGGTCAGCGGCAAGTTCACCCCGGCACAGCGGCAGATTTACGACATCGTGCTCGCCTCCGAATACAAGGCGCTGGAAGTCTTTGGTCCGGGCCGCAGCATTCAGGAGGCGACCGAGGCCGCCGTGCGCGTCATGGTTGAAGGGCTGGTGGCCGTTGGCGTGATGAAGGGCGACGTTGATTTGCTCATCGCCGAGCAGGCACACCGCCAGTTCTTTATGCACGGGCTGTCTCACTGGTTGGGATTAGACGTCCACGATGTGGGCAACTACGGCACCGTAGAGCGCAGCCGCAAGCTGGAACCGGGGATGGTGCTGACCGTCGAGCCGGGCCTGTACATCGCGCCCGACGCTGACGTGCCGGAGGCCTATCGCGGCATCGGTATCCGCATTGAAGACGATATCGTGATTACCGAAACCGGCATCGAGATCCTGACCGGCGACGTGGTGAAAGAGGCCGACGATATCGAAGCACTGATGGCGGCGGCAAGATAACCCATGAGCATGATTATTGTGGGCGGCGGTATGGCCGGAGCAACGCTGGCGCTGGCCGTCTCGTCGCTAACGCAGGGTCGCCTGCCGGTGCATCTTGTCGAGGTCACCTCACCCTATGATTATACCCATCCGGGATTTGACGCGCGCGCGATTGCGCTGGCGCAGGGCACCTGTCAGCAGCTAAATGCCATTGGCGTCTGGCCTGCACTGGCAAACTGCGCAACGCCGATTACCGATATTCACGTCAGCGATCGCGGGCATGCCAGTTTTGTGAACCTTAACGCTGGTCATTATGGCGTTGAGGCGCTGGGGCAGGTGGTTGAGCTTCACGACGCGGGGCAGCGGCTGTTTTCGCTGCTTTCGAATGCGCCGGGCGTACATCTGCACTGTCCTGCGCGGGTGGTCGAGGTGACTCGCCGCGCCGACAGCGCCAGCGTAACGCTCGACAACGGCGAAATCCTTAAGGCCAGTCTGCTGGTCGCCGCCGACGGTTCAAACTCGACGCTGGCCCAGCACTGCGGGATTCGCTGGCACCGCGACAGCTATCAGCAGATTGCCATCATCGCCAATATCACGACCGGTCAGCCGCATCAGGGCCGTGCCTTCGAACGATTCACCGAGCACGGTCCGCTGGCGCTGTTGCCGATGTCTACAGGGCGCAGCTCGCTGGTCTGGTGTCATCCGGTTGAAAAACAGGCTGAAGTTAAGGCCTGGAGCAGCGACCAGTTTCTGTCCGAGCTACAGCAGGCGTTCGGCTGGCGTTTGGGCAAGATGCAGCAAACCGGCGCGCGCCACTGTTATCCATTACAATTATTAACCGCCAGCGGGCACATTAGTCATCGACTGGCGCTGGTCGGCAATGCGGCGCAGACGCTGCATCCGATAGCCGGGCAGGGCTTTAACCTTGGCCTGCGCGACGTCATGACGCTGAGCGAAACCCTCGCCAGCGCATGGCAAGAAAATCAGGACATCGGCAGTTATCAGGTATTAAGCCGCTATCAACAACGCCGTCAGCCCGACCAGCGGGCAACCGTCGGCATCACCGACGGGCTGGTGCGAATATTCGCCAATCGTTATGCACCGCTGGTGGCAGGACGCAGCCTTGGCCTGATGGCCATGGAGCGGATCTCCCCACTGCGTGATGCTTTTACCCGCCGCACCCTGGGCTGGACAGAACGCTGAAGGCGCTTGCGAAGGCCCAGCCTGACCGCAGAAAAATGACAGGAATGAATTAAATTATGCAATCTTTTGATGTGGTTATCGCCGGTGGCGGCATGGTCGGACTGGCGCTTGCCTGTAGCCTGCAAGGCAGTGGCCTGCGCATCGCGGTGCTCGAAAATCGCCTGCCCGACGACGCCCCTTTACCGGCCATTCCCGGCGTGCGTGTCTCCGCCGTCAACGCCGCCAGCGAACGTTTACTGCAACACATCGGCGTTTGGGACAACATTATCGGCCAGCGCGCTAATCCCTATCAGGGCATGGAAGTGTGGGACCGCGACAGCTTCGGCAAAATTGCCTTCCGCAGCGAGGAGTTCGGCTTTAGCCACCTTGGGCACATTATCGAAAACCCGGTTATCCTTCGCGCCCTCTGGCAGCGTGCAGAGCAGCTCAGCGAGGTTGAAATCTTTGCCCCTGCGCAGCTGAAAAACGTTGCCTGGGGGGAGAACGAAGCCTTTATCAATCTCGAAGACGGACGCATGCTCAGTGCACGTCTGGTGGTCGGTGCCGACGGCGCGCACTCGTGGCTGCGTCAGCATGCGGACATCCCGCTGACCTTCTGGGACTACCGCCATCATGCACTGGTTGCGACGATTCGCACCGATGAGGCGCACCAATCGGTGGCACGCCAGGTATTCCACGGTGAAGGCATTCTGGCCTTCTTGCCGCTGGCCGACCCGCATTTATCCTCTATTGTCTGGTCCGTATCGCCGGAAGAGGCCGAGCGGCTGTTGGCGCTGTCCGATGCCGAATTCAACAAGGTTCTGGCCAGCACCTTCGACCTGCGTCTGGGCGTGTGCGAGGTCATCAGCGAGCGCCAGTCGTTCCCGCTGACCGGTCGCTATGCCCGCAGTTTTGCCGCTCAACGCCTGGCGCTGATTGGCGACGCCGCGCATACCGTTCATCCGTTGGCGGGTCAGGGGGTCAATCTGGGCTTTATGGACGTCGCCGAGTTAGCGTCGGAAATCAAACGCTTGCAGCGTGAAGGCAAAGACTTCGGTCAGCACATGTATCTGCGTCGCTTTGAACGCAAGCGCAAGCACAGCGCTGCGCTGATGCTGGTGGGCATGCAGGGGTTCCGTGAACTGTTTGCCGGCAACAATCCGGCCAAGAAGCTGCTGCGCGACCTCGGTCTGACGTTGGCGGATTCACTGCCGGGCGTGAAGCCGAAACTGCTGCGTCAGGCGATGGGATTAAACGACTTACCCGAGTGGCTCCAGACCCAATAGCTTCAGCTGAAATAATCTAATTTCATCCCATTTTTCCATTACTTTTTCTAATCTGGTGCCGGATTTTGCGAACCGCAAATGACGTGAAATTCGGCACCTGCGTTATATAACATCGACCGATTCCTCATTTAATTGTAGATTTTGCGTCATTAACCCCATTTTTCTAGTTAAAAATTCTGCATCATAGCCTCCGCAAATTCCTGACAAAACGCCAACACCGAATATTTTAACTTATGGTTAGCAGGGTCATTCGGTGATAACGTTCAGGAAAAGGTATCGTTTGCGTCGGCACAGATCTTGCACTGGCTCTTGGATGAAAGTTGGCCGCAAGGCCGGCGAGGAGCCGGGTAATTCGCTTCGGAAAAGAATGAGGAAAAAGATGACAAAGCAGACTCGGTTATATGACAGTCATGTCGCCTGTGGCGCACGTATGGTCGATTTTCACGGCTGGATGATGCCGCTGCATTATGGCTCCCAGCTCGATGAACACCATATTGTTCGCCGCGACGCCGGCATGTTTGATGTCTCCCATATGACCATCGTCGATTTGCACGGCGCACGTACCCGTGAGTTCCTGCGCTATCTGCTGGCAAACGACGTCGCCAAGCTGACCCAACCGGGCAAGGCGCTGTACACCGGCATGCTCAATGAGTCCGGCGGCGTTATCGATGACCTGATTGTTTATTACTTCACTGAAGATTTCTTCCGCCTGGTGGTTAACTCTGCGACCCGTCATAAGGATCTGGAGTGGATAACCGACCACGCCGCGCCGTTCTCCGTTGAACTGACCGTTCGTGATGACCTGGCGCTGATAGCCGTTCAGGGGCCGCAGGCACAGGAACGCGCACAGACGCTGTTCAGCGAGGAGCAAAAACAGGCCGTGAGCGGCATGAAGCCTTTCTTTGGCGTGCAGGCCGGCTCTCTGTTTATTGCCACCACCGGCTACACCGGTGAAGCCGGTTACGAAATTGCTCTGCCGCAGGAAGACGCTGCCGATTTCTGGCAAAAGCTGCTTGATGCGGGCGTACAGCCAGCCGGTTTGGGCGCGCGCGATACGCTGCGTCTGGAAGCGGGCATGAACCTGTACGGACAGGAAATGGACGAAGACGTTTCCCCTTTGGCCGCCAACATGGGCTGGACTATCGCCTGGCAGCCTGAAGACCGCCGTTTCATTGGCCGCGACGCGCTCGAAAAACAGCGTGCAGAAGGGACCGATCTGCTGGTGGGTTTGGTTATGACCGAAAAAGGTGTATTACGTAATGAGCTGCCGGTGCGTTTCACCGATGCGGCCGGTAATGTGCGTGAAGGCGTAATCACCAGCGGTTCATTCTCTCCAACGCTCGGCTACAGCATTGCGCTGGCTCGCGTGCCAGCAGGCATCGGCGAGCAGGCAGTGGTGCAGATCCGCAACCGCGAAATGCCGGTGCGCGTCACCAAACCGGGTTTCGTGCGTAACGGCAAAAGCCTGGTATAAAGCACATTTAAATTATTGATTATTTAGAACTTAAAAAACTCTTTCGGAGATTATTTATGAGCAATGTTCCAGCAGAATTAAAATACGCGACCTCTCATGAATGGGTGCGTTCTGAAGGCAATGGCGTTTACAGCGTCGGCATCACCGAGCACGCACAGGGTTTGCTGGGCGACATGGTGTTTGTCGATTTGCCTGAAGTGGGTCGCACCGTGGAAGCGGGTGAAGACTGCGCGGTAGCAGAATCCGTGAAGGCTGCCTCAGACATCTACTCGCCAATCAGCGGCGAAATCGTTGCCGTTAACAGCGAACTGGAATCCTCTCCAGAGCTGGTCAACAGCGAGCCATACGGCGAAGGTTTCCTGTTCCAGATTAAAGCCTCCGACGAATCCGAGCTGGATGCACTGCTGGATGCGGCTGGATATCAGGCCACTCTGGAAGACTGAATTTCTCGTCGCCCTTGAAGCTACAGCGGCGTTGGCAGCGTTTGTTCTCCCCGGTCACTCACTGAGTAAGCTGCCGGGGACTGTTCAAAATTGCCGCCTTGCTGTAGCGCCAATGGCTTAGAGAAATCCTGCTGTTGTTTGTGCAGACATAGATGCACACAAGATTTAGTTAGCTCTCGATACCTCAATGTAAGATTTCAGGAATGCGTAGCAAATGACTCAGACTCTCAGCCAACTTGAACACAGCGAAGCCTTTATTGGCCGCCATATCGGTCCATCTTCTACACAGCAGCAGCAAATGCTGGAGACCGTAGGTGCCAGCTCGCTGAACGCCTTGATCCAGCAAATTGTCCCGGCGGATATTCAGTTACCTGGTCCCCCGGCTGTCGGCGATGCGGTAACCGAACATCAGGCGTTGGCTGAGCTGAAAGCGATTGCCAGCCAGAACCAGCGCTACAAATCTTACATCGGTATGGGCTATAGCGCGGTGCTGACCCCGCCGGTTATCCTGCGTAACATGCTCGAAAACCCAGGCTGGTACACCGCGTATACGCCGTACCAACCCGAAGTTTCTCAGGGGCGCCTTGAGGCGCTGCTGAATTTCCAGACCCTGACCCTGGACTTGACCGGCCTGGACCTGGCCTCTGCGTCACTGCTCGACGAAGCAACCGCCGCCGCTGAAGCAATGGCTCTGGCCAAGCGCGCCAGCAAGCTGAAAGACGCTAACCGTTTCTTCGTGGCCGACGACGTGCATCCGCAGACCCTCGACGTGGTCCGTACCCGTGCCGAAACCTTTGGTTTTGACATCATCGTCGATAAAGCCGAAAAGGTGCTGGAACTCGACGGCGTGTTCGGTGTGCTGGTGCAGCAGGTTGGCACCACCGGTGAAGTGCATGACTACAGCGCACTGTTCACCGAGCTGAAATCTCGCAAAATCATCACCAGCGTTGCCGCGGATATCATGGCGCTCGTTCTACTGACCGCTCCCGGCAAGCAGGGCGCAGACGTCGTCTTTGGTTCGGCGCAACGCTTCGGCGTGCCGATGGGCTACGGCGGTCCACACGCCGCCTTCTTCGCCTGCCGCGACGAGTTCAAACGCTCGATGCCTGGCCGTATTATCGGTGTTTCACGCGATGCAGCAGGCAACACCGCGCTGCGAATGGCGATGCAGACCCGCGAGCAGCACATCCGCCGCGAGAAGGCCAACTCCAACATTTGTACCTCTCAGGTGCTGCTGGCAAACATCGCCAGCCTGTATGCCGTGTTCCACGGACCTGAAGGCCTGAAACGTATTGCTAACCGTATTCACCGCCTGACCAACATTCTGGCTCTTGGCCTGAAGAAAGGCGGCTTGACGCTGCGTCATAATACCTGGTTCGACACCCTGACTGTCGAAGTCCAGGACAAGGCTGCGGTGCTGGAACGCGCGCTGAGCTTCGGTCTGAATTTCCGTACCGATATTCACAACGCCGTGGGCATCACGCTGGACGAAACGACCTCACGCGAAGACGTGCAGAACCTGTTCGCGGTATTGCTGGGCGATGACCACGCTCTGGACATCGACGCACTCGACAAGGCAGCCAGCACCGACAGCAACGCCATTCCGGCTGCGGTACTGCGTCAGGATCCTATTCTGACTCACCCAGTGTTCAACAAGTACCACAGCGAAACCGAGATGATGCGCTATATGCACCGCCTCGAGAAAAAGGATCTGGCGCTGAATCAGGCGATGATCCCGCTGGGTTCCTGCACCATGAAACTTAACGCTGCGGCAGAGATGATCCCCATTACCTGGCCGGAGTTCGCTGAACTGCATCCGTTCTGCCCGATTGAGCAGGCGAGCGGTTATCAGCAGATGATCGGGCAGCTTTCACAGTGGCTGGTGCAGTTAACCGGCTATGACGCGGTGTGCATGCAGCCTAACTCAGGCGCACAGGGCGAATACGCGGGCCTGCTGGCGATTCGTCATTACCACGAAAGCCGCAACGAAGGCAGCCGTCATATCTGTCTGATCCCAAGCTCTGCGCACGGCACCAACCCGGCGTCGGCACAGATGGCGAGCATGAGCGTAGTGGTGGTTGCCTGTGACAAGCAGGGCAACATCGACCTCAGCGATTTGCGTGAGAAAGCGGCACAGGCGGGTGACGAGCTGTCCTGTATCATGGTGACCTACCCGTCTACCCATGGCGTGTATGAAGAAACCATCCGCGAAGTGTGCCAGATTGTTCACCAGTACGGCGGTCAGGTTTATCTCGACGGCGCGAACATGAACGCCCAGGTTGGCATCACGACGCCGGGCTACATCGGCGCGGACGTGTCGCACCTTAACCTGCATAAAACCTTCTGTATCCCGCACGGCGGCGGCGGTCCGGGCATGGGCCCAATCGGCGTTAAAGCGCATCTGGCACCGTTCGTTCCGGGCCACAGCGTGGTACAGATTGACGGCGTTCTGACCCAGAACGGCGCGGTTTCTGCGGCACCGTTCGGCAGCGCCTCTATTCTGCCAATCAGCTGGATGTATATCCGTATGATGGGCGCAGAAGGTCTGAAGCAGGCGAGCCAGGTCGCTATCCTGAACGCCAACTATATTGCTACCCGTTTGAAAGACGCGTATCCGGTGCTCTATACCGGTCGTGACGGCCGCGTGGCGCACGAATGTATTCTTGATATTCGTCCGCTGAAAGAGGCAACCGGCATCAGCGAAATGGACATCGCCAAGCGTCTGATCGACTACGGTTTCCACGCACCGACCATGTCCTTCCCGGTGGCGGGAACGCTGATGGTTGAGCCAACGGAATCTGAAAGCAAAGTTGAACTGGACCGCTTCATCGATGCGCTGCTGTCTATCCGCGCTGAAATCGAAAACGTGGCACAGGGCAAATGGACGCTGGAAGACAACCCTCTGGTGAATGCGCCACACACGCAGGCGGAGCTGGTCTGTAACTGGACCCACGATTATACCCGTGAGCTGGCGGTGTTCCCGGCGGGAAGTGAAGACAAGTACTGGCCAACCGTGAAGCGTCTTGATGACGTGTACGGCGACCGTAACCTGTTCTGCTCCTGTGTACCGATTAGCGACTACGAATAATACGTTTCGCAGGATTAGGTCGATAAAAAAATCCCTGACAGCGATGTCAGGGATTTTTGTTTTTATCGACCAATTGAGGCGATTAAAGCTCGATTTTAACCTGTACGGCGGCAACCCAGGCGTCAGTGATGACCTTGCTGGAGAATGCGCCAGGATCTTTGTCATATTGCAGGCTTGGACGCACTGATAGCCAAGGCGTCGCCTGAACGTTATAAGACAGTTCCACCAACTGCTCGGCCATGCTCAGGTTCTCTGCCGCATCGGCACCGGCATAGTTTCCGGCTGCGCGCATGTTGGCAATATCAACATCGCGGCTCTTTCTGTTGTAAGACGCTTTGCCGTAACCGATGGCGATAGAGTCTTTAGGACGCGACTCGAACGGGCCATTCAGTATCAGGCCAGCGGCGTACCAGTGACGGAAAGGCGCGGTGGCGGCGTCCGTTGTAGTCCACTGCCCGAAGACGTGCAGGTTCTGCGATTTCAACGCCTGTGACTGCCATACCGTCTGATCTGCCAGCACGTAGCCGCCGCTGCGACCGGATGACTTACTCTGGCTGTCGCCGATACGCGCAACTTTAGAGGTGTCGTGGTAATAGCCAAACTTATACTGTCCCGGCAGGAAGCCGTGATAGCTATAAATAAGCTCTACGGGAATGATGGCCCCGGTCGTTCCGCTGCTAAAAGGCTTGAAGGCCTTGGACGGCGCGGAGTTGGTCTGCGGGTTAACGTTAAAGATGGCCGTATGTAACGCCCAGCTCTCGTTGAAATCATAGCGCAGTTCACCCCCGAAGTGTGCCGTCGGGTAGTTGCCCCAACCGCTGCTGCCTGACAGGCTGAGTGGGTGAGCATCAAAACCGGCGTTCACAAAGTTGCCGAGAATCGGCATGCCGCCAAAGTCATTGCCCATCGCCATCAGGCCAACCTTATAGGTAAGCTTCGGCGTCAGCAGCCAGTTGGCATAGCTGAATTCTGACAGTCGGGTGTATTCGCCCCCTACGTCTTCCTGAACCGGCAGACGGTTACCGACCAGATCGCTAGAGGTGCTGCGCCCGCGACGGTCGTTGATGGTAACCTGAAGGGTACCCGCGTGCTCAGCGTCGAACATTTTATTCAGATCAAAGGTGGCACCTACTTTGACCTGCTGCGCGTAACGTGTGCCATAGCTTTCGCCACCGTGTAACACGCCTGCTGTTTCAGAAACATATTCACCACTAAGGGTTACACCGTCGTTTTTAAGCTGAGTACGAGCACCGCCCCAGTCGCCGGTTAATGTGTCCTGATTAAGAAAATCAGTAGCTTGAGCCTGAACAACGCTCCCCGCTGACCAAATTAAAATACCTGCAGCCAGAGGGGAAAGAGCAAGAAATTTTGTTTTCATTGTATATGAAGCCTGAAATGCAGAGAGAAATCCGGCGCATTATACATTGAACCAAATGATTCGAAATATATTTGCTACAAAATAGCAACTTTTGATCATGCTCTATAACTTAAAATGAGGAATTACTTTAAACGTACTTGCTCAAGTGTTTTAAACAGTAAAATTTTATCCGCCTCATTGAGATTTTTTTGCTGAAGCTGGGCGATAAATTCGGCTTGGTTATCCGGTGAAATACGACCATTAGCCTTGAGCTCGACCGCCAGACGCTGGAGGATCCGCGTCGATAATCCGGCAATGTCCTGGCGTATTGACTCCAGCGGGCGCGGCTTCCAGTCGGTTTCCGGCGTGGAGAGCCAGTCGGCACGATAGCGATACTGAATGGCTTTCGCTGCGCTCATCTGCGCCACGATAAAGGGTTTGACCGAGTTTGGATCCAGCCCCAGACCTTCCGCCACTTTTTGGGTGTCTTGCAACACTCTGTCTTCCTGCGCCACTACCTCAACGGGCTGGTGGTTTTCCGCCTTACTGCTGGCGACGTCTTTCATATAGGAGAGACGTTCATTGATGAGCCCCGGAAGATTGCCGTTTTCTGAGGCCTGTACGTTGAGGGGGAGCGTGCTGAGCGTAACGCTGGCCAGCATCAGGCAAGCGAGCAGTTTTCTCGTCGGATGAAAATTTTTTCCCGAATGAAACAGTGAAGAAAGGCGTGACGAGGATAAATAGGCTGCCGGAGATTTCATCGTTATTATTCCCTTAATATTGGTTATGTTATCTATCGTGTGCGTAAAGCATCATACGCAATCGGGTAAAAAATGGGCACCAATAAGCCGTCAGTTTTTACACTAAATGGACAACGTTAGAGAAGGATTTACTATGAGCAAAAACATCGCGCTGGTCACCGGCGGCAGCCGTGGCATTGGACGAGCAACGGCGCTGTTGTTGGCCGAAGGGGGCTATCAGGTTGCGGTTAATTATGTGAATGACGCCAAGGCGGCACAGCAGGTTGTTGATGAGATAAAGGCAAACGGCGGAGAGGCGCTGGCGATCCAGGCTGACGTTGCCGATGAAAATCAGGTCGTGGCGATGTTTAGAAAAATTGCCGATGAAATGGGGCCATTAACCGCTTTGGTTAATAATGCGGGCATTTTGTTTCAGCAGTCGACGATTGAAAATCTCAGCGCCGAGCGGATTAATCGCGTGTTAAGCACTAACGTGACCGGCTATTTTCTCTGCTGCCGCGAGGCGGTGAAAGTGATGTCGACGCGCCACGGTGGGCAGGGTGGGGCGATAGTTAACGTCTCTTCAGCGGCCTCACGGCTGGGTGCGCCGAATGAATACATCGACTACGCGGCGTCGAAAGGGGCCGTCGATACCTTGACCACGGGTCTCTCTCTCGAAGTGGCGGCGCAGGGCATTCGCGTTAACGGCGTCAGGCCCGGTTTGATCTATACCGAGATGCACGCCAGCGGCGGCGAGCCGGGGCGGGTCGACAGGCTAAAAGCCAATCTGCCGATGCAGCGCGGCGGCCAGCCTGACGAGGTGGCACAAGGGATTGTCTGGCTGCTCTCAGACGCCGCGTCTTATGTGACCGGCAGTTTTATTGAACTGTCTGGCGGAAGATAATCCCCTTGAACGTCGTTCTTAACCGCGCAACAGCGCATTGCGGAACGACAGAATATGTCCCTCGGCGGCATCGGCGGCGGCCTGTGCGTCCCGTGCCGCCAGTGCGCTTATAATCGCCCGATGCTCCTCAATAACTTCCTGCATGTGCCCCTCTTTCGACAGTGAGCTGGCCCAGAAGCGCTGCGCCTGCGCGTGCAGCACGCTGAGAATATCCATCAGCATTTTGTTGCCTGCAACCTTGGCCAGCAGCTGATGAAACTGGTTATCTAGCAGCATCATGCCATCGCGATCGCGCTGTTGGCTGGCGACCTCAATTTGTTGGTTGATGGCTTCAAGCTCGGCGATGTCCTGAGCAGCAATGCGCTGGCTGGCCAGCTTCATACATAGCACCTCATTCGCCAGACGAACTTCAATCAGTTCCAGCGCGTCGTCTATCGACAGCGGCGACACCATCACTCCCTTGCGCGGAATAATTTGCAGCAGCCCTTCATTCGACAGCCGGTGGATGGCCTGATTAACCGGCGTACGACCCATCGACAGGTCGCTCATCACCTGTGCGGTATTCAAATATTCGCCTGGCTTATAGCTCAGGGTCACCAGCGCCTGCTTGAAACGGCGATACGCCTGCTCGTTTAACGACAATCCTGCTTCATCAATCGCCGGTCTTTCCTGCGTTTCTGTGACCTCGGTCTTCACATCCAGCTCCTGCTGAAAAGATTTTTAGACATTCTACACAAAAACATGGCACGGAAATCGCTTATTTAATGAATGAAGTTATAGTGAAATTTCACTGTGTTTTTAAAAAAGATTAATTAATAGAGGATCTGCCCGATGAAACTGACCTTCACACTGCCGGCATTAACGACCGGAAATCAACCCTCCAGCTCAGACGCGGCAAGGATCGAGGTCGATATCGACAGTCTGGTGATCGCCGGATGGGCAGGACGCGATCCTGAAGCCATCATGCACCACATTAGTGAGCTTGAGGCGCTGGGCGTGCCCCGTCCGAGTGCAGTCCCGCTGTTTTACCGCGTGGCCGCCAACCAGCTGACGCAAAATAAATCGGTAGAAGTGATAGGCAGTGCCAGTTCCGGTGAGGCCGAAGTGTTTATTTTCACCCATCAAGGGGAGCTCTACGTCTCGCTCGCCTCCGATCACACCGACCGTGAGCTCGAGTCGCACAGCGTGGCACTGTCGAAGCAGCTGTGTGTGAAGCCTGTGGCAACGGTCGCATGGCGTATGAGCGAAGTGGCAGCCCATTGGGATCAGTTGATCCTGCGTGCCTGGATCAAGGAAGACGGTGAATTTCGTCTGTATCAGCAAGGGCCGCTGTCGAGCCTGCGTCAGCCCGACGACCTGCTGAGCCGTTATCTGAACGGCGACCCCCTTCCGGCAGAAGGGTTAGGGATGACCTGTGGCACCGTCGCGGCGATAGGTGGCATTCGTCCTGCAACAGAGTTTCGCATGGAGCTGGTCGATGAACGCCTCGGGCGCAGCATCAGCCATGCCTATCACAGCCTTGAACTGCCCGTCGTCGCCTAACGGCGGCGTTAACCCAACTTGAGCCACCCCAGGAAGCAACGATGAATTCTCACCTTTCATTAAGCCTACAGCAGGCGATTGAACAACTGGCACTCGGCACGGTAACGCCCGAGCAGCTGACCGAGCAGGCACTGGCCCAGATTTCTGCCGAAGACGGCGAAGGCCGCCGCGCCTTCACGCAGGTTTATGCGCAGTGGGCGCGTGAGCAGGCGGCGGCTTCCACCGCGCGCCGTGCCGCCGATAACGCCCTTTCACCGATTGACGGTGTGCCGGTATCGGTCAAGGACCTGTTCGACGTGTCGGGTTATGTCACCACCGGCGGATCGCGCGTGCTGGCCGAGGCACCCGCCGCCACGGCGCACGCCGAGATAGTCGAAAGGTTGCTTAAGGCCGGTGCGGTGATAGTGGGTAAAACCAATATGACCGAGTTTGCCTATTCGGGGCTGGGCATCAACCCGCATTACGGCACGCCGGCTAACCCCTGGGATCGCACAGCGCGCCGCATTCCGGGTGGCTCTTCATCGGGCGCGGCCGTTTCCGTTTCTGACGACATGTGCTTTGGCGCGGTCGGCAGCGATACCGGCGGCTCGGTGCGCATTCCGGCCGCGTTCTGCGGACTGACCGGTTTTAAACCGACGGCACGCCGAATTTCCATGGCTGGCGTGTTGCCGCTCTCAGCCTCGCTCGACTCGGTAGGCACCCTGGCCCGTGATGTCGCGAGCTGCGTTGCGCTCGACGCAGCCATCGCCAAACAACCGTTATCACTGACGGTGAAAGACTTGTCCGAAGCGCACTTTGCCGTTCCGCAAACTTTGGTACTCGACGGTCTCGATGCCGCAGTGAGCGATGCCTTTGCTCGCGCGATTGCCCACCTGAGGCAGGCCGGTGCCACGGTGACCGAAATCCCTCTGACCGAACTCTCTGAACTGGCGACTATCAACGCCAGTGGCGGTTTCACCGCGCTGGAATCGTGGGCGTGGCACAAAGATTTAATCGCGCAACGCGCGGACGGCTATGACCCGCGCGTGGTCTCGCGCATTCGCCGCGGTGAGCCGTTGGGCGAAACCTCGCGTCAACGGCTGGTGCAGCAGCGCACTGACTGGCAGCAGCGGGTCAGCGCGCGGGTACAACAGTATGACGCGCTGCTGATGCCGACTGTGCCTTTTGTCGCGCCGGGTATCGCCGAGCTTGAAGCCGATGAGGAGCTCTATTTCCGTATCAACGGTGCCGCGCTGCGTAATCCTTCTGTGATCAATTTCCTCGACGGCTGTGCGGTCTCCCTGCCTTGTCAGGCCGAAGGCGCTGCGCCGGTCGGGTTGATGGTTGCGGCACTGCCGATGCAGGACGAGGCGCTGATGAGCTGGGCACTGGAGATAGAACGCTGCCTTAACGCCTGATTTCTACTTCTCAATTTTAATAAACAGAAACAGACACGACGACACTTATTCACCACTCTGGACAATGACAGGAACCATTATGAACTCTTCCCATCAGGGCATGCTTTTTGTAGCAACCGACGTCGCCGCTCAGGACGAAGCGGATTTCAACCAATGGTACGATCGTGAACACGTCGAAGAACGTGTGCGGATCGAAGGCTTCCTGTCCGGCACGCGCTATCAGTCGCTGAAGGGCGGACGCAAATATCTGGGCCTGTATAAAACCCGATCGCTCGAAAGCTTTACCTCCGCGGCGTATCACGCGGCCTTTACCCGCCAGACCGCATGGTCAGTCGCCAATCTGCAAAAGATGCAGTCGCCCATGCGCCGCGTCTGCGCAATTAGCGCGGTGGTGGGCATAGGCAACGGTAGCCATCTCGCCATCATTACGCTGCCGGCGGATACGGAAGAAAGTCGTATTGCCGAGTTGGGGACCACGCTGTTTGCCCACGACGGATTTATTCGCTCTAGCTTGTTAACGCCGGATACGGCACTCAGCACGCCGTTGCCGAAAGAGTCGACCGATAACCGCCAGCTGCTGCCGATGATGTTGCTTGAAAGCAGCAGCCTTGAAGCCTCCGAACGTCTTGCCGCGCACGCCTGCCACGCGCTGGACTACCCGCTTGACGAGGTGCTGCACTACGGCCTCGGCTGGCAACTTACCGCACAGGAGTTGAAATTATGAGTCTTTCTTCGACCGATAATCCAAAGATTTTATCTCCGAAAACCGCCAGCGCTGAGCATACTCCGCCTAACACCGGACGTTTGGCGGCGGCCAGTTCGATTGGTACCGCGCTGGAATGGTACGACTTTACCGTCTACAACATCATGGCCGCGCTGATTTTTAACCACGTGTTCTTTCCGTCATTCGATCCGCTGGTTGGCACGATTCTGGCCTTCTCGACCTACGCGGTCGGCTATGTGTCACGCCCAATCGGCGGCATGGTGTTTGGTCATCTGGGAGACGTACTCGGGCGCAAATTTGTACTGGTGACCACGCTTGTTATCATGGGGGTGACCACGGCGCTGATGGGCATGCTGCCAGGCTATGCAAGCTGGGGTATCTGGAGTCCGCTGCTGTTGGTCAGCCTGCGCTTTATTCAGGGCATTGCGCTCGGCGGGGAATGGGCCGGTGCGGTACTGCTGTCGATGGAGCACGGAAAACCCGAGCAGCGTGGGCGTAATGCTTCGTTTGCGCAGGTGGGGCCGTCATGCGGCACGCTTATTGGCACCGGGCTTATCACGCTGGTCACGGTGTTTCTTTCTGCCGATGACTTCCAGCTGTGGGGCTGGCGTATTCCGTTCGTGCTGAGTCTGGTATTGGTGATGTTCGGCCTGTGGCTGCGCCGTGGCGTCGGTGAGACGCCGGCGTTCCTTAAACTGGAGCAGACTAAAAACACCACCCACACGCCGATTAAAGAAGTATTCAGCCAGCATCTGCGGCCTCTACTGGTCGCCGGAGGAGCACGCATTGGCTCCGACGTGCTCTATGCGCTGGTGGTGGTCTTCACGCTAACCTACGTGACCACGGTTCTGCATCTACCGCGACCGTTGGCGCTGACGGCCACTATGCTCGGCGCGCTCGGTAACGCCATCACCGTACCAATGTTTGGTGCGCTGTCGGATAAATGGGGCCGCCGTCCGGTATATATCATGGGCGCTGCGTTAGCGATTGCCTGGTCTTTCGTCTTCTTTATGCTGCTCGATAGCGCGCACCCGGTGCTGATTTGTCTGGCGGTGATCGGCGGACTGCAGGTTCACGCCATTATGTACGGTCCGCAGGCGGCGTTTGTGACCGAACAGTTCCCCACGCGCGTGCGCTATGCGGGTTCTTCGCTGGCGTATACGCTTTCGGGGATCGTCGGCGGTGGTTTTGCGCCATTGATCATCACCTCATTGTATAAAGAATACAGCACCACGTTGGCGGTCTCGGGCTATGTCACATTGACGCTGCTTATCACTCTGCTAGCCGTATTTGCGGCCAAAGAGACGGCCAAAAAACCGCTATAAATACCGAGCGCTGTTTCGGGAAAAGAACCGTTAAAGCGATCCTTTGTGGTCGCTTTTTTTATTGCTCCTGCGCCGGGTCTTGCGGGTGCATTCCCCTGTTTTACGGCCGCGATTCCCTGAGCATCTTCACAGATTCCGCTTTGAATTTTCATCCCAACTCATCCAGCGATGACCGAATTCGGTCAATGCCACACAAACGGTCATAAACGGTCAAAAACTTTGGCGAGGAATTGTGACCGTTTGCCGAAATGCCAGTGACGGCTTGCAAGATTGAAAGCGATTTAATGCAGCCCCCACCACAAATCCTGAATTAAAGGTTTCACCTTTTCTCATTTTTTTTTGACAACTATCACACGGAGAACGCGGCAAAAAGACCGCGCTGCCCGCTTTGAGGCAACGCGCATTCAGCATGCGAGCGGTTGCGTATCTTAATAAACATCGGGAAGGGGAAAAAAATGCTGCCTGTAGAACGTCATCGCTTTATTACCGAAGTCCTTAGCCAACGTGGTCGGGTGCTGGTGCAGGAGGTCGCTGCCATGTGCCATATCTCGATGGAGACAGCGCGCCGCGATCTCGCGCTACTCGAGAAACATGGGGTGCTGTTGCGCAGCCACGGTGGAGCGGTGTTTGTGAATCGCCATGAAAATGAAACGCTCTACGTGCCTGCGCAGATAGAACAGGGTGAATCATTTCGCGAGCGCAGCAATCAGTCACCGGACCAGAAAACGCGCATCGCTAAACGAGCGCTGGCACTGATTAATCCCGGTGACTGCCTGCTGCTCGACAGCAGCTCGACCAGTTGGTTTCTGGCGCGCCAGCTGCCGGATATTCAGCTGGTGGTGCTGACCAATTCGCTGCACATCATCCAGACCCTGGCCGCCAAGGCCAACGTAAAAACTATCGGGCTGGGCGGTGAATATTCGGCCAAGTATGAGGATTTTATCGGCGTGCTGGCCGAGAAGATTTTGAAAGAGTTCGTGATTAACAAACTGTTTTTCTCCTGTCACGGTATCAGCCATGAAGGCGGTATTCGTGAGAGCAACGAACATCACGCGCGTCTCAAGCAGCAGATGGTGCTGTCGTCGGAGCACAAGATTTTGCTGGCCGACTCCAGCAAGTTTGGCCGCCGCTCGTTTGCCCGTATCTGCCATTACCGGGAGATAGATACGTTGATTACCGACTCCCTGGAAGACGATGAGTTCCGTCAGGAACTGGCCTGGAGCAACGTCAACGTGATTGAGGTTTCGCCGGTCAGGAGCAAGCCAAAGACCCACCGGGGAGATCCTTTTCCCATTTAAAAAACATCTTATCGATAAGTCACAACAACAATAACAGCCGTGGTGAGCCACTGACTGCGGTAAAAAACTGACATTTTGTGGAGTAATCAACATGAAGAAAACTGTCCTTGCCTGCCTGTTCGCTACCGCCTGTCTTTCTTTATCGGTGCACGCCGCCGACAAGATTCGCATGGGCGTGGTGGTAAAGGTTGGGGGAAATCCGTGGTTTAACGCGATGGAGGTCGGCATCAAGCAGGAGGCGGCGAAAGAAGGGATCGACGCCTTCCAGGTTGGCCCAACCGGCGCCGATCCTGCCCTGCAGGTGCGTGCTATCGAAGACCTGATTGCTCAGAAGGTCGACATCATCGGCGTAGTCCCCAACGATGCAAAAGTGCTGGAGCCAGTGTTGAAACGCGCTCACGACGCCGGAATCAAAATTATTACCCACGAATCACCGGATCAGAAATACGCCGACTGGGACTTTGAGATGGTCGATGCGCAGCAACACGGCATCAACCACATGATTGCTCTAGCAAAATGCATGAAAGAGACCGGCAGCTATGCGGTCTACGTTGGCAGTCTGACCGTGCCGGTGCACAAGACCTGGGCCGACGCCGCAGTGAAATACCAGCAGGAACACTACCCCAATATGCACCAGGTGGGCGACCGCTTTGGCGTAGCCGAATCGCTGGATGACACCATCCGCACCACCAATGACCTGATGTCCAAGTACCCGGATCTAAAAGGCATTCTGGCTATCGGCTCTCAGGGACCGATTGGCGCAGGCCGTGCGGTATTGAACCGCGGCAAGGCGGGCGATATCTGCGTATTTGGCCCGTTCAGTCCGGGGCAGGGGGCGTCACTGGTGAAAAGCGGCGCCATCAGCGGGGGGTATATCTGGAACCCGATGGTCGCGGGTGAAATCTTCGTGCGCATCGCCGGAATGATGGCGAAGGGCGAGAAAATCACCGACGGCATGGACATCGAAGGCATGGGCAAGGTGAAGGTCGATGAGACGACGCACACCATCGTAGGTAACCGTACCGAAAGTCTCGACAAAGACAACCTGCCGAAACTGGTCAAAATGGGGCTGTAATTATGGCGATCTCCGAGATTATCCAGCATGACACGACGGGCACTGAAAGCGTGCGTCCGTTAATCGACGTCAAAGACCTTTCCGTGACCTTCGGCGGACAGCGTGCGCTGAACAATATTGCTCTGCGGCTGATGCCCGGCGAAGTGCATTGCCTGGCCGGGACTAACGGCTGCGGTAAAAGCACGCTGATTAAGATCATCTCGGGGGTCTACCAGCCTGACAGCGGCTGCAAAATTTCACTCGGCGAGCAGACGTTCAGCAAACTGACGCCGGATCAGGCGCGCAGCTTTGGCATTCAGGTTATCTATCAGGACCTGTCGCTGTTCCCGAATCTGAGCGTCGCCGAGAACATCGCTTTTGAGCATAACCTGCACGGCCTGCTCGGCTGGTATCGCCCTGGGCGTCTGCGCCAGACCGCGCAGCGCATTCTCGACGAACTGAACTTTTCGCTCGATCTCGACAGCAAAGTTGCCGAGCTGCCGATTGCCCAGCGTCAGCAGGTTGCGATTTGCCGCGCGCTGGTCGCCGATGCGCGGCTGGTTATCATGGACGAACCGACGGCGTCGCTGACCCGCACCGAGGTCAATCAGCTGCTGCGTACCGTGCACTATCTCAAGCAGAAGGGGATAAGCGTCGTGTTCGTCAGCCATCGTCTCGATGAGGTGCTGGAGATTTCCGATCGCGTGACGGTCATTCGCGACGGTCAGAAAGTCGGGACCTTCCCGGCAGCCGAGGTCAGCAGCGAAAGACTGACCGAGCTGATGACCGGTCTGAAACTCAATTACGCGCTGAAAGCGGCCAACCAGCACGATGAACGCATCATGCTCGAGCTGGACAACCTCAGCCGCGCCGGTCAATACCACAACGTCAATCTCAAGCTGTATCAGGGCGAAGTGCTTGGCCTATGCGGTCTGCTGGGATCGGGGCGAACCGAGCTGGCGCTCAGCCTGTTTGGCATGACCAAACCCGACAGCGGAAAAATCTATCTCGACAGCAAGCCCGTGCGCTTTCGCGGTCATGAAGACGCCATCAAGTCCGGCATCGGCTACGTCTCCGAGGATCGCCTGACGCTGGGGCTGGTACAGCAGCAGTCGGTGGGAGACAACACCGTACTGGCGATTATGGAAACGCTGCGCAGTCGTTTTCACTTGATCGACGAGTATCGTAAAAACCGCATTGTCCTTGAATGGATCGAAAAGCTGGGCGTTAAGGTGGCCAGCCCGGATCAGGCCATCTCGACGCTGTCCGGCGGCAATCAGCAAAAGATCGTGCTCGCTAAATGGGTGCTGACGCAGCCGAAGATCCTGATCCTTGACTCGCCAACGGTGGGCGTTGACGTCGGTGCCAAGGCCAGCATTTATCAGTTGATCCACCAGCTGGCGGCAGAAGGGATCTCCATCTTACTGATTTCAGACGAAGTTCCTGAAGTGTATTTCAACTGTGACCGAGTACTGCACTTTAGCGAAGGCACTGTACTGGGCGAATACTTCCCGCGCGGAATAACGCAGCAGCAGCTTGCGGAGGCGGTAAATGCTTAATCTCAACCGATTGAAACCCGCCAGTAACGAGGGCTATCTGGCCTGGGTGCTGGTGGCACTGATTGTCATTTTTACGCTGTCGACGCCGCAGTTCATGACGCTGCGCAACCTGCTTGATCTCAGCGAAAGCTACGCGGTCAGCGGCATCTTTGCGCTCGGCCTGTTCGTGGTGCTGGTCACCGGCGGTATCGATATCTCCTTCGCCGCCGTCGCGTCGGTGGTGCAGTACATCATTGCCACGCTGGCCATTCGCTACGGCATGACCAATCCGCTCGGCAGCATAGTGCTGGCGATGGCTATCGGGACCACGCTGGGCATGGTTAACGCGGTGCTTATTTACTGTCTGCGCATTGTGTCGATCATCGTCACCATCAGCATGCAGTCGCTGCTGTTTGGCATGCTGATGTGGCTCACCAACGGGACCAGCCTGTACGACCTGCCTGACTGGCTCATTACCCCCTTGAAAGTGCTGCCTTTTAGCGTCGGAGCCGAGCATTACCAGATTGGGTTACCGCTGGTCGTGATGCTGCTGGTCGCCGCGATGACCTGGGTGCTGTTAAACAAAACGCACCTCGGGCGGCAGCTGTTTGCCGTCGGTGGAGACCAGGAATCCGCACGCCGTATCGGCATTCGCGTGGGGCTGCTGCACCTGTTTGCCTATGGCTATCTCGGCGCAATGGCGGCGATTGGCGGTCTGGTGCAGGTTTATCGCGTCGGCGAGGTGGTGCCTAACGCGTTGGTCGGCGGTGAGCTCGACGTACTGGCCGCGGCGGTGCTGGGCGGTGCCAGCCTCAACGGCGGCAAAGGGAGCGTCGTGGGGACGCTGATGGGCGTATTTCTGATTGGTATCCTGAAAAACGGGCTGAATCTGATAGGCGTGTCCAACTACTTCATGAATGTGGTGATCGGCGGCGTGATCGTGGTGGCTATCACCGTTACGCATTACAAGAAACGCAAAGAAACCGACGTCGGCTTTGCCTGATGCCCGTTTTTGCTGATACCCAAGGAGTGCAGCCATGTTTGCAAAATCCAAGAGTTTAACGATGAAACAGAAAACCGACAGCAAGGTCCTCCCGCTTCCACGTTTCAAAATGGACGCAACCAATATCGGGCTGATTTTGCTGCTGGTTCTGGTGGTGGTGGGCTTCAGCATCGCCATGCCGGGGCGTTTTTTCAGTGACGCAACCTTCATGAGCGTTGCCTTCCAGCTGCCCGAACTGGGCCTGCTGACCCTGGCGATGTTTATCCCCATCCTGAGCGGCGGTCTGAATTTGTGCATTATCGCCACCGCCAATTTGACCAGCCTGCTGATGGCCTGGGTGTTTATGACCTATCTGCCGCCGGACGCCAGCCTGCTGATGCAGGCGGTGTGGCTGACTCTGGCGCTGGTTGGGGCAATGATTCTGGCGCTGGCAATCGGCGTGCTGACCGGCGCGCTGGTGGCCTATATCGGCGCGCACCCGATTCTGGTGACGCTGGCGACCATGACCATGGTCAACGGCATTGGTATCTATCTTTCACGCGGCGCTGCGTTGAGCGGCATGCCGGACATCGTGCGCTTTATCGGGGCCGAGACCGTGCTCGGCGTGCCGGTACCGCTGATCGTTTTCCTGGCGACCGCGGTGGTTATTTCGGTATTTCTCGAGCGTACCCGCCTCGGTAAATACATCTACATGAGCGGCAGCAACATCAATGCCACCCACTTTAGCGGCGTGAACACCCATCGCGTACTGATTGCCATCTACGTGCTGTCGAGCATGCTTTGCGTGATTGCCGGACTCATCATGATGGCGCGCTTCAATTCGGCGCGCATGGGCTACGGCGACTCTTATCTGCTGCTCACCGTGCTGGCGATCATTCTCGGGGGAACGGATCCGTTTGGCGGCTTCGGCAAGGTCAGCGGCGTAGTGCTCTCGCTGATTGTTTTACAGGTTATCGCGACCGGTCTGAACCTGCTCAATGTCAGTCCGCACTTCAGCCTGGCGATGTGGGGCGTGGTGCTGATTGCGGTGCTGGCGGTGAAATTCTTCCGCAACCGTTATTTGCAACGTCAGGCCAGCCGCCGCAGCGCCGCCAAAGCGCGCGCCGCTCAACTTTGAATTAAAGAAATCAATTAATGACTGACAACTCTCTGACCATCGGCCTCTGGGGCCATGAGGAAAACGCCATGGAATACAAAATTTCGCCTTCATTAATGTGCATGAGCCTGTTTGATATCAAAGAGCAGCTCTCGGTGCTCAATCGCCGCGCTGACATGCTGCACATCGATATCATGGACGGACACTATGTGAAAAATATCACCCTGTCGCCGTTCTTTATCGAGCAGATTCGTCCGCACACGCCGCTGGTGCTGGACGTGCATATGATGGTGGAGAATCCGACCGACTTTATCGAGGCGATCGCCAACGCGGGTGCCGATTTTATCTGTCCACACGCTGAAACCATCAACCGCGATGCGTTTCGCGTGATCAACCAGATCCGATCGTTCGGCAAAAATGTCGGTGTAGTGTTAAATCCGGCGACGCCGGTGGAATTTATTCAGCACTATATTCACCTGCTGGACAAAATCACCATCATGACGGTCGATCCGGGCTATGCCGGGCAGCCGTTCATCCCTGAAATGCTCAATAAAGTCAGCCAGCTGCGTGCCCTGAAGCAGCAGCATGGCTACAAATATCTGATCGAAATCGACGGATCCTGCAACGAACGCACCTATCAGGATCTGATGGCCGCTGGCGCAGAAGTCTTGATCGTGGGCACCTCTGGCCTGTTCAATCTGGATAAAGATCTGGATAAAGCCTGGGACAAAATGCTCGATCAGATGCGTCTGGCACGTCAGGCAGCCTAAGGGCAGGAGAGCCGTATGCGGTATTTTCTCGGCGTAGATATTGGCGGAACCAGCACGCGTTTGATGCTGATGGACAGCAGTCAGACGTTTCATGGTTACAGAAAAGTGGCGACGCAGTCTTGGGCGGGGTTGAGCGACCCGCTGAGCGGCCTTCAGCAGGTGATTAGCGACTATTTACAGCAGGCGGGCAAGGCAGAACAGGTTGCCAGAGTGATGCTGGGGCTGCCCGGGATCCTCTCGCGCGATCGCCAGACCGTGCTGTCACTGCCGTTTATTCCGGCGCTCGACGACCAGCCCGTTGCACGGCTGCTGTCAGAGCGACTGGGGTTGCCGGTGGTCATGGACAAAGACGTTAACCATCTGATGTGGTGGGACTTAACCCGTCTGGCGCAGCTGCCTGACGTGGCGGTCGGCGTGTATCTCGGCACTGGGCTTGGCAACAGCCTGTGGCTTAATCAGGACTTTTATCACGGTGCACACGGCGCGGCCGGTGAACTCGGTCACATTCCGTTGGCAGGAAATCCGGCACTTTGTCCCTGTGGCAAAATCGGCTGCGTCGAGACGCTGACCTCGGGCAACTGGCTGGCGGGGTGGAAGCGTCAGCATGCCGCCGAGACGGCGTTTGAGCGGCTGTTTACCGACTTCGGCGAGCATCCTGATTTAGTCGAATTTGTTGACCGTCTGGGGCGGACGATCGCGACTGAAATGAACATCCTCGACCCGCAGTATCTGGTGCTCGGCGGCGGCGTGCTGTCGATGGCAGGATTCCCGCTGTCGAGGCTCGAACGGCAAATTCGCAGTCATCTGCGCGGACCGCAACCGGCCAATGGTCTGACGATAGTGTTAAGCGGCGTAACGGATGAAACGGGCTGTCGCGGCGCCTGTCTGGCCGCCGAGCGCGACTTTAATCTTTATGAACCTCAGGGTTCCGGCATCGCAATGCCACTAAGGAGAAAGGCATGAAGAAAGGCAAAGTCTGCGTTTTAGGCTCTTTTAACCTGGATATCGTGGCGGGAATGTCACGTTTTCCGCAGCCGGGCGAGTCGTTGATTGCCCATAACAGCATGATGGGGGCGGGAGGCAAAGGGGCCAACCAGGCGGTCGCTGCCCTGCGCGCCGGGGCGCGCGTACACTACATCGGTAAGGTCGGACGCGATGATTTCGGCACCTTTGCACGCCGCCACCTCGACAGCACCGGGTTTGACGCCGTCACGCTTTTTTCAACCGCCGATTACCCGACCGGCAACGCGCTCATTTATGTGGCGGGCGTCGATGCCGAAAACATGATTGCCGTCGATCCGGGCGCGAACCTGACTTTTACTCAGGACGAGATAGAACAGTGCCGACCTGCTATCGCCGCCGCCGACATCCTACTCACGCAGCTTGAAAACAATCTTCCGGCCATTGAGAGGGTCATTGATATTGCCGCCGAGGCCGGGACGTACATTATTTTAAACCCTGCGCCTTTCCAGCCAGTTTCCGACCTACTGTTGTCGAAAGTGGATCTGCTGACCCCCAACGCTACCGAGTGCACGTTGCTGACCGGAATTGAAGTCAACGATATTGCCTCGGCGCAGCGGGCAGCGAAGGTGTTGCATGGCAAAGGCATCAAGGCGCTGATTATTACGCTCGGTACGCAGGGCGCGCTGCTGTCGGTGGCGGGGCAAACGCAGCTGATTGCCGCCATTCCTGCCGTGCCGAAAGACACCACCGGTGCAGGCGACGCTTTTAACGGCGCGCTGGCCTCACAGCTCGCGGGCGGTATACCGCTGGACGATGCGGCCCGTTTTGCTTCAGCCTATGCGTCGGTGTGCGTCGAAAGAGCGGGGGCGGCCGCCTCGATGCCAAGCTACGAAGAGGCGCTGGAGCGTCAGGCGTCCGCTCAGCCGCAGATTGTTCAATAACATTTGCATATTAAATAATCACATTACTGACATTTTACTGAAATACAGAAAGACTAGGGTAAGCATCCAATCAAGACCCGCTGGAAATGAGCGATGCGACACAAGATATTCCCTTACCTGATTTTATTGCCGACTCTGGTCTTTCTGTTTGCTTTTACCTACTTCCCACTGCTGCGTTCGGCAATGGACAGCCTGTTCGACAGCCGCATGGCAAGCAGCAATCCTCCCTTTGTCGGCCTGCAAAACTATCAGCGCCTGTTTGAAGACGCGGTGTTTTGGCGCGCGCTGCTCAATAACCTTGCCTACATTCTGATGACCGTCATTCCCGGTATCGTGCTGGCGCTGCTGTTGGCGGTGGCACTATGGGAAAACACCTCGCTTAATCGCTGGCTGCGTACCGCCTTCTTCTTCCCAATGATTATCCCGCTGGTGAGCGCCGCAACCCTGTGGCTGTTTATCTTCATGCCGGGAATGGGGCTGCTCGACTACTACCTGGCCAAGTTTTTCGGTCCGATGAACAACAACTATTTGGGCATGAGCAATACGGCGCTGATTGCCCTGAGCGTGATTGGCGTCTGGAAGTTCGCCGGGTATTACATGCTGTTTTTCCTGGCCGGTTTGCAGTCTATTCCTGCTTCGGCGCGCGAGGCGGCGCTGATGGAAGGCGCGTCGCGTACCCAGGTGTTTTTCTACATTACCTTGCCGCTGCTGAGACCGACCATCAGCTTTGTGGTCACTATCGCGCTGATTTATTCCATCACCCAAATCGACCACGTCGCAGTTATGACTCAGGGTGGGCCGAACAACGCAACCACCGTGCTGCTTTATTACATTCAGAGTCTCGCCAACGACACGCACGATTTAGGTAAAGCCTCGGCGGCGACCTTTATCACGCTGCTGTTGCTGTTTGCCTTCTCGGTTCTCAATCTGCGCGTTCTGGAAAGAGGAGCTCACCATGAGCGTTGAAACATCACCACCACTGAGCGTGAAAAGTCGCGCCGTGCCACGTCAGGGAACGCGGCTTCTGCGCCGCAGTTCGCGCATGACGCTGCCGATTTTACTGTGTTGTGCCGCGCTGCTGTGGTTAACGCCGTTTATCTGGATGCTCTCGTCGGCGTTTAGCGAAAGCAGCTTCTCGCCTGACATGGCTTCAATGCTGCCGCGCTTTCCGCTGACGTTCGACAACTTCCGTCAGGCTTGGGAAAGCGCCGACTGGCTGCGGCTCTATGCCAACACGCTGTTCTTCGCCTTTGGCACTTTTCTGGTCCAGTTGGTCACCATCACCACGGCGGGCTACGTCTTTGCCTATCACGAGTTTCGCGGCAAGCAGACGCTGTTCTATCTGCTGCTCATTCAGCTGATGATTATGCCGGTGATCATGATGGTGCCTAACATGATGATCCTTAAACAGATTGGTCTGCTCAATACCTTGACGGGCACCATGATGCCGTACTTTGCCTCGGCGTTCGGTGTGTTCCTGATGCGTCAGGCGTTTCTCGCCATCCCGCGTGAAATTGAAGAGGCCGCGCTGATGGAGGGTTGCCGCTGGTGGCAGGTGGTGTTCCGCGTGCTTATCCCGATGTCTTGGCCCGCCATTCTGGCCTTCGCTACCGTCAGCGTGACCTATCACTGGAACGAATATCTGTGGCCGCTGATGGTGCTCAATGACCCTGATAAACAGGTGCTGACCGTGGGGCTGGTGTCATTCGCGATGGGCGCCGAGTCGGGCGGGCAATGGGGACTCATTACCGCAGGCACGCTGATGGTCTGCTTCCCGCTGATGTTGGCTTTTATCATTTTTCAGAAACAGTTCCTTAAAAGCTTCGGTTTTTCAGGCATTAAATAGGGAGTTCTCATGTTTTTAGCACAAATTTCCGACATGCATTTTCGCAGCCACGGCCGCAAGCTGTATGACTTTATCGACGTTAACGCCTGCAACGCCGAGGTGGTGAGCCAGCTTAATGCGCTGGAAGAACGTCCCGACGCGGTAATCATCACCGGAGACATCGTTAACTGCGGTTTAGCCTCCGAATATCAGGTTGCACGACGTACGTTGAGCAATTTGCACTATCCGCTGTACATTATTCCCGGCAATCACGACGACAAAGCGCAGTTCCTGGAATCCATGGGCCCGCTGTGTCCGCTGCTGGGGACTGACCCGCAGAATATGCACTATGCGGTCGATGATTTTGACATGCGCCTGCTGTTTATCGACACCAGCGTACCCGGCGAGTCGAAGGGCTGGTTGACGCTGGAAACCTTGTCTTGGCTTGAGGCCCAGCTGGAGCAGGGCGGCGACAAACCGACGGCGGTATTTATGCACCATCCACCGATGAAGCTCGGCTCGGCGCAGATGGACCGTATTGCCTGCGAGAACGGTGACCAACTGCTGGCACTGATCGAACGCTTTCCTTCGCTGTGCCGCGTATTCTGTGGCCATACCCATCGTTTGATCTTTACCCAGTATCGTCAGGCGATTATCACCACCATTCCCGGTACCGTCCATCAGGTTCCCTACTATCACGAGAACCCTGCCCCCTATTACAACCTCGAGCCAGCGGCCTGCCTGATGCACCGCCTGGTCGATAACACCGGTTTGGTCAGCTATCTGCATCCGCTTTCACAGTATCCGGGACCCTATCTTTACGATGCCAATATCAGCTGCCCGGTGGATGAAAAATAATGTCGAGTCTCCGTCTGGAAAATATCAGCAAGCAGTTTGAAGGCAGCATGGCGGTCAATAATCTGTCGCTCGAAATAGCCGACGGCGAGTTTCTGGTGCTGGTTGGGCCTTCAGGCTGTGGGAAGAGTACGCTGCTGCGCCTGTTGGCCGGCCTGGAGCAGGTTACCGAGGGGCGGATTTTACAGGCGGGAACTGACATCACGGCGCTGGAACCGCGTGAGCGTAACTTCTCGATGATCTTCCAGAATTACGCCCTCTTCCCGCACATGACGGTGGAACAGAACATTACCTTCGGCATGCGCATGCGCAACGAGCCTAAGTCAAAGCACCGGGCGCGGGTCGACCGCGTGGCGGACCTCTTGCAGCTCGGCGAACTGCTTAACCGCAAGCCGGGCAAGCTTTCGGGCGGTCAGCGGCAGCGCGTGGCGATGGCGCGGGCGATCGTGCGTGACCCTAAGCTGTTTCTGATGGATGAGCCGCTGTCGAATCTCGATGCGCGGCTGAGAACCGAGGTGCGCGACGGCATCATGACGCTGCACCAGCAGCTGAAAACCAGCACGGTCTATGTCACCCACGATCAGATGGAAGCGATGACCATGGCCGATCGCATTGCGGTGCTCAACAAGGGGCATCTGCAGCAGATTGGCGCACCGCAGACACTGTACGCGCATCCTGCAAACCTGTTTGTGGCCGGATTCATCGGCACGCCAGCGATGAACATTTTCAAACTTCCCTGCCGCGACGGCGTGGTGATGGTCGGCAATCAGGCCGTCAATCTGCCCGATACCGCGCATGCACGCCAGCTGACCGAGGTTTATTTGGGCATCAGACCTGAACACATCGACGACAGTTCGGCCTATCGGGACCCGGGCAATCCGGGCGAACGCCTTCATCTCGAGGCGTCATTGACTTACTGCGAACTGCTGGGGGCGGACTATCTCAACCACGCGCAGTCACCATTGGGCGCCCTGCGCTACCTGCGTGAAAACCGTGGTAATGCCCCCCAGGCCAATCAGCAGGTCAGCCTGAGTTTTTCCTTGCACGACATTCATCTTTTTTCAGGTCAAAACCAGCAAAACTTACACCGGGAGAGTCAGAATGCGTAATATCCAGGCGCTCACCTTAGCAGTCACCATGATGACTGCGTGCGCCGTATCAGCAAAACAGAGTATTGATTTCATGTTCCCCGCGCCGGTCGACGGCAAACTGACGATGGAGATGACGCGGGTCATCAAGGAGTTCAACCAGTCGCAGAATGACGTTGAGGTGCGCGGCATCTTCACCGGCAACTACGACACTACCAAGGTGAAAGCCGAGGCGGCCGCGAAATCCGGTGAACCACCGGCCTTGGTCATTATGTCTGCCAACTTCACCGCCGATCTGGCGATTAAAAATGAAATCCTGCCGATGGATGAGCTGTTTAAATACGGCAACCAAAAGGCAACGCCATTCCTGAGTGAAAACTTCTGGCCCGCGATGCGTCAGAATGCACAGGTTAACGGGGTGACCTACGCGATTCCGTTCCATAACTCGACGCCTATCCTTTATTACAATAAAGATATGTTTAAGAAGGCCGGTATCGACCATCCACCGGTCGACTGGGCCGAACTTTTGGCGGATGCCAAAAAGCTGACCGACGAATCGAAAGGGCAGTGGGGCGTAATGCTGCCCTCAACCAACGATGACTACGGTGCCTGGATCCTCTCTGCACTGACTCGCGCCAACGGCGGCAACTACTTCAACGCCGACTATCCGGGCGAAGTCTATTACAACCAGCCGTCCACCATTGGTGCGCTGCGCTTCTGGCAGAATCTGGTTTATCGCGACAAAGTGATGCCAGCCGGTGTGCTGAACTCGAAGCAGATTAGCGCCGCCTTCTTCTCGGGAAAACTGGGCATGGCGATGCTGAGTACTGGCGCACTAAGCTTTATGCGTGAAAACACCAAAGACTTTGAGCTGGGCGTGGCGATGATGCCGAAAGAGGTGCGTAACGCCGTGACCATTGGCGGAGCAAGCCTGGTCAGCTTTAAGGGGATTTCCGACGAACAGAAAAAAGCGGCCTTTACCTTCCTGCAATATCTGGTGAGCCCGAAAGTGAACGGCAGCTGGAGTCGGTTTACCGGCTATTTCTCGCCGCGTATGGCGTCTTATGATACGCCGGAGATGAAGGATTACCTTGCCAAGGATCCGCGCGCGGCGATAGCGCTTGACCAGCTCAAGTTTGCGATGCCGTGGTATGCAACCTATGAAACGGTCGCCGTGCGTCAGGCGATGGAGAATCAGCTGGGTGCTTTGATGAACGACGCCAAGCTGACGCCGGAAGCCGCTGCCGCTGAAGCGCAGAAGCAGGCCGATGCCATCATGAAGCCTTACAACGAGCAGACGGCGTTAAGCGTTCCTAAATAAAAAACTCACTGCACTCCCGGAAGTGGTAGAGTCTGGGAGTGCTATTTAATAAAACTTAATTTAGTTGCGGCATTATTAAGTAATTACTTCAGCCAGCCCTGTTCGTGGGCATGGTTCAGATGCACCAGCAGGTGTTCCCACAGCAGTGGATTGATTTCACTGATAAAGGCGTTGCGAGACAGGACCTGCTCAAGACGGATGTTGTTTTCTACCCAGCTCTGGCCCTGATTATTAAGGTTCATTACCACCGGCAGAATGCGGTCGATGAGCAGCGCAAAACGCGCTTCGGGCGTTTCACCGGCTTCATATTCATTCCACAAATCTCTGAACTGCTGGCTCAGTGGCGCAGGCAGCATACCAAACAGGCGATCGGCCGCCTCAACCTCTTTAGCGTGGACCGCTTCACGCGCGGCAAGGTCATAGACCAGGACGTCACCGGCGTCGATCTCGACGATATCGTGCAGTAATGCCATACGAATAACTTTTTGTATATCAACGTCTTTTCCGGCAAATGGCGCCAGACTCATGGCCGCAACTGCAAAATGCCAGCTGTGCTCCGCCGAGTTTTCCTGACGCTGCGTACCCAGTACTTTGGTACGGCGTTGCACGCTTTTCAATTTATCGATTTCCATAAGAAATTGAAAAACCTCGGTCATCGGGCCGAAATTAAGTGCCGGGGAGGCTACGGACATAATTACACCTTAGTCATTAGAGACGGCTGTTTCAGAAAAATCCTTGAATCTTGCATATTCAATGCATTTAAGCTCCTACGATAAAGCCTAAAAGCAAAAAAATCATGCTTTCACCCACTATTCATAACCCAATCGTCATAAAAATTTTTTAAGCTGAGATAAATAGCCTTACCGCACAATATGTAAAGATTGTTGAGTAGCGTTTACATCGCTTTATACAATATTTAAGCTTACACGTGTACACTGGAATCAATCTTGGATACAGTGCCGTTGCGCTTTAATGGTTTGTTTTCTGGTCTTAAGGGAATCAACGTATGGGTAAAGTTTCACCACAGGTTTATCCTCGGGCTGAAGAACTCGCCAACAGCCTCAGCCACGGTATTGGCGTGGTTTTCGGCATCGTTGGCCTGGTGCTTTTGCTGATGCAGGCGGTTAGCGCTAACGCAGGGACGATGGCAATCACCAGCTACAGTCTGTACGGCGGCAGCATGATACTGCTGTTTTCAGCATCCACGCTCTACCACGCCATTGCACATGAGAAAGCCAAATACTGGCTAAAAAAACTCGACCATTGCGCTATTTATTTATTGATTGCAGGAACCTATACACCGTTCCTGCTGGTGGGGTTGGACTCCCCGCTGGCGAAAGGACTGATGGTCGTCATCTGGTCCATTGCCGCATTCGGCGTGCTGTTTAAACTGGCTTTTGCCCACCGTTTTGAAGTGTTATCGCTGGTGATTTACCTGACGATGGGCTGGTTGTCGCTGATAGTGATTTACCAGCTGGCGATGAAGCTTTCGCACGGCGGCGTGGTTCTGCTGGCGGCCGGGGGCATCATTTATACGCTGGGCGTAATTTTCTATGCTTCCAAGCGAATTCGCTTTGGGCACGCCATCTGGCACGGTTTTGTACTGGGCGGCTGTTTCTGCCACTTCCTGGCTATTTATTACTACTTGCGTTAAACAAAATTCTTTGCCTCGTAACAACGCCCTGGAATACGGGCGTTGTTCATATTTTCTTCGCTATCTGCCCAGATGCCAGGGAAACTCCCCGACGCGCTGGGCCATTTTCTCACTTACCTGACAATAATTCCCGCGTTGCCTGGGAATATTCTCGGCCTCGACTCGTCTATATTAGCCCTCTATTTATTACAAAATGTAAATATAACGAGGATGCTATGCCTAAACGGACTTTGTTTAAATATTCTGCACTGGCTTTATCACTATTTTTTGCTTATTCGGCCACGGCGAACGAAATTCTTCCCGCTCAACTTTCAGAGCAAACAGCTGCGGCCCGCGCTTCCATTGACCCGCCTCGTATATTCATTTTAGAGCAGCCCGGTAAGCCTGAAATCGTAGAGAAACAATACCGTTGGTACGATCAGTCACCTTTGCAATCAACCGGTTTTTGGGTTGAGCGTGGCGAGGCGGTAGTGATTAACCTCGATTATCAGGGGAGTGCAATAACGCCAGCGCCTGAATTTTTTGTCGACACGCCGGATGACAGAACCAGGAAATTCGCGCATGCCTACAGGCAGCCCTTGAGAAAGGGGGAGAATATCCTCGTTTCAAACAGGAGCGGTATTCTGTATATCGCCAGTTTTAACGCGCCGATCGCCGGTGATATCAAGGTGAATATTCGCAGCGGAGGGAAGCCCTTTGCGCGTTTTGTATTGGGTGAACACAGCGCGCAGGACTATCAACAAATGCTGAGAAAATTCGATGATATTCCTTACGTCGAATTAAAAAGTAATCGTGTACTGATCACCCTGCGCCGCACCGCCGCGATGAAAAATATCGGCTCGGAAGGCCCAGAATCGGCTCTTAAAAGCTGGGATAAAATTGTGACGCTGGCTGAAAATCAGTACGGACTCACCAGCGAAAATATCAACAGCCCGCATCAGCGTATTCTTCACCGTTTTCACTGGCTCGATGGATTATCACTGCCTGGCGTTATCAATAATGACAGATGCGGCGGGGTTCTGAATTCGACCACCTGGCGTCTGATGGCCTGCGCTGAGGGGCATCTAGGTTATGTCGTTAATAATAAAAATCTGGCTGGCGGCAATGGCTGGGGGCCATGGCATGAATTGGGCCATCAGTTCCAGATGATCCCGATGGACTGGGGTAGCTCGAGCAAGCCGGATAACATGACGGAGGTGGTGGTTAATCTGACTTCACTTTACGTGGAGCGCGAGCTTGGCATCAATCCGCGTTTGGAAAAAGACAAACACTGGGACGAGCAAGTGTTCCCATATCTCAATAAATCCAGTCGGGATTACCATAATCTCAACAGCCAGTATGCTAAGGTCGCCATGCTCTGGCAACTGGATCTCACCTTTGGCAAAGACTTTTATGCTCGGCTTGGCAAGCTCTACCGCGAAATTCCGAAAAATCAGCAGCCTGATGACAGCGCCCAAAAAGTTCAGCGCTTTATTCTGGAGACCAGTCGTGTGAGTGGGTACAACCTGATCCCGTTTTTTGAAAAATGGGGACTGCCGCTAACGCAAGCAACCCGTCAAAACGTGAATGGACTGGCCCTGAAAAAGCTGGAGGTGCCGATATGGGAAAACCGCGACAGCGACGTACGTTATGACCTTTCGCAGAGCGTAGAAATACCCCTCTCCGACACCTTGCGTAATGCGGGCGCGGAAAGCGGCGATCTGTCCGCCTGGCATCTTGATAAGGGCCAGTTCCGAGTGATTACGACTCAGGACGGGATTAAAGCCGCAGAAGGAAAATATTTCTTCACCGCTCGTCTCAGCGACAGCGCTGCCGGCAACGACCGTCAGGATCTGATGAGTCAAAGCATCGCGCTGGACAAAGATAAGGTGAGCCAGGGAAAATCTTCAGTAATCCTGACCTTTAAGAGCAACGGATGGGGTGACGGCGATTATGGCAAGGTGACGCTAATTGCACGCGACGCGCAGGGCAATACGCTTGAGGCCAAAGATCTCGATACCAAACACCCGCGTAATCGCTGGCTTGATAATAAATTAGTGATGGTGTTACCGGCGGACAGTACCTCTCTGACCTTACAGGTTCAAGCGACCAAGGTTAGCGGGCAGATATCTGATGTCCATTTCGATAACTTTGTGCTGAAGATTGAACAGACCGACAGCGATAAGCCAGACAATGCGGCACCGATTGCGAAAGCTTCGGCAAACCCGGCAATACTGACAGGGGCAGGGAAGATTACCCTCTCAGCCTCTGGAAGCTATGATCCTGACGGTGATGCACTGCGCTATAAATGGAAACAGGTGGCTGGCCCAACGGTATCGCTCAATGGGGGCAATACGATACAGGCGACGGCTCAGCTTGCTGCCGTGAAGCAGAAAACGCTCTATGGCTTTGAGGTCACGGTCACCGACACGGTAGGCGCATATGACACGCGCACGGTGAGCATGACTCAACAGCCCGCGGCCGTAAGTTCAACCCCGGCATGGGAGCGTTCGACCACTTATAAACTTCCCTGTGTGAAAGTCTCTTATCAGGGCAAAGAATGGCTGAATGGATGGTGGACGCAGGGCGACTTACCTGGAGCGGGAGGGACCTGGGCCGTTTGGCGTGAGGTCGGTTCATCGAGCATGCACGGCATATGCAAATAACCCGCCTTAGATTACAGGCGTAAAGTAATCATCGACAGCGGCGGCCAAGAGGGATTTCCCTGTTGGCCGCCGCTGGCTTTTTGACTTCTATTACACGGGGAGCTGCCAGAATTACTTGGCTTCTTCCAGAGAGTAAGGCAGCGGCTGAATGCGCAGGGCGCTCCCTGCGTCATCACGCACGCGCAGCAGGCTGTCGGCTTCCAGATCGTTATTCAGCACCGCCTGAACCCATACCGCGCCGTCGTTGAGCTGAATCGCCGCCAGCACCGTACCGGTACGACGCCAGTTTTCACCCAGCTGTAACTCGAGGTCATCACCGGCGGCGGGCACTTTGCTGCCTTTACCTGCTAGCCAGTAGAGCGCACGCTTATTTGCGCCGCGATACTTGGCGCGCGCCACCATTTCTTGACCGGCGTAGCAGCCTTTAGTGAAGCTGATGCCTTCAAGGGCCTGAATGTTGGTGGCCTGTGGGATGAACTGCACGCTGTTGGCACTATCAATAATCGGGAAACCGGCTTCGATATCCAGCGCCAGCCACTGTTGGCTGTCGTTCAACTGCGCCTGTTCACCCATCTCTAGCGTCAGCTGCTGCGCCTTCTCAGGGCTGGTGACCACCAGATAGCGGTCCGCTGGCAGAGACAGGTACAGCAGAGTTGTTTCGTCTTGCTGAACGACCGGCGTTGCGGCGTCTGGCAGCGTGGCAAAAATACCTTTCAGCGCTGCGCTAGCCTGAAAACCGGCGACGCCGAGCAGCACGACGTCGTCGTCGGCGGTGAAGGTAATTTTAGAAAACACCGCGTACTTCTTCATCTCGGTGAGCTGGTTGTCACGCAGGTTGCGGCGTTCGATAAACGCCATGCCGTCGCCGCGTTCAAACAGACGCATGTTGCTCCACATTTTGCCTTTAGCATCACAGTGGGCACAAAGCACGTGCTGTTCCGGCGCGAGTTTTTCGACGTCGGTGGTGACTTGCCCCTGCAAATACTTAATCGTGTCGGCTCCGGTCAGCGTTACCAGCGCCCAGTCTTCCAGCGAGATAATGGTCAGCGGAAGGTGGGATGATGATGAAGGCTTTTGCGGAGGAAACGGATACTTGTACGTCATGATATGTCCTAATCCAAAGCTGCTGATGTAGGGAGGTATACAGGCATGGTAAAAGAGCCGAACCGCTTTGAAAACACTTATTCATACTCTTTAGAGGATGTCTCGCATCGATTGCTTAGTTGTTACCGATGCTGCGAGGGTTTTTGCGGCACGTTACCCAAAAATGAACTTCCTGTGACATCGTTACACTGAATAGTTACGCCAGAACTCGTCAGGCTGCTAGAATCAGCTCCGCATCATAAAAAATAACGCTTCTGCTTAAATGGATACCCGCACAATGGATATAAACAACAAACCCCGCATCCACTGGGCCTGTCGTCGCGGCATGAAAGAGCTGGACCTTGCCATCCTGCCGTTCTTTGAATATGAGTTCGACACCCTAAGTGATGAAGACAAGCAGCAGTTCGCCCGACTGCTTGAATGTGACGACCCAGACCTTTTTAACTGGCTGATGAACTACGGCGAGCCGAACGATCTCGAGTTGAAGCGCATGGTTAACCTGATTCAGACACGAAATAAACAACGTGGCCCTGTGGCAATGTGATTTAAGGGTGTCATGGCGCAGTCAGCTGTTTTCGCTGGCGGTGCATGGCATTCTTATTCTGCTGATTCTTCTGGCTCCCTGGCCGCCCGACGACTGGATGATTTGGCTGATACTGCTAATTATTGTGGTCTCTCAGTCAATACGCAGCCAGCGGCGCATCAGTGCGCGCCAGGGTGAAATCAGCCTTCTTGCTCAGGACAGACTGCTGTGGCGTAAACAGGAATGGAAAATTAAGCAGCCGGTCTGGATGATAGACAGCGGTATACTGCTCTCGCTGAGGCGTGAACGCACCGGCCATGGCTGGCGTCAGGCGCTGCGCGGCAAGAAACACAAACTTTGGCTGGCTTCTGACAGCATGAGTCAGGAGGAGTGGCGGCATCTGCGGCAGATATTATTGACCGGCAAGCGCGACGCGGCACCGGCCAATAATAATCACCACCCGCTGTAAAGAGCACGGTGGGGACGCGGATTACAGCAGCGCATCCATTTCGAGCAAGATTTGATCGCACCACTGCTGAAGGCGATCTTCGCTTAGCTCGAACTGATTAACCTCATCGAGCGCCAGCCCGACAAAATGCTTGCCGTCGGCGCTAAGCGGTTTTGGGCTGGTGAATTCGAAGCCTTCGGTTGGCCAGAAGCCAATGAACTGCACGCCGAGCGGCAGCAGTCGGTCATACAGCATACCGAGAGCGTCGAGGAACCATTCGCCGTAACCTAGCTGGTCGCCCATTCCGTACATGGCAACAATTTTCCCACGCAGGTTTAGGGTAGCGAGTTGCTCCCAGACGGCTTCCCAGTCTTCCTGAATTTCGCCAAAGTCCCAGGTCGGGATGCCGAGGATCAGAATCTCGTAATCCTCCATCCGCGAAGGCTCGACATCTTTTAAATTGTGCAGATCCACCAGGTCTTCACCCAGAATTTCACGGATTTTTTCCGCCGCCATCTCGGTGTAACAGGTGCTTGAACCGTAGAAAAGACCAATCTTCATTCTTGCTGCCACTGTCGGTAAAAATTATTGAATAGCGTTGAGTGTACCAGAATTGTCTCCGTTTAAGGCATAATGCGCGGGTATAACCCTGACCTTAAGCCAAATCCTGTCTGCAGGATAAAAGGAGTAGAAGTGCCCAAATCAGACGATGGCCAGATGTTGGTCGAACAGTTTCTCGACGCGCTGTGGCTTGAGAGAAACCTTGCCGAAAATACCCTGGCTTCTTATCGTCTGGATCTGAAGTCTTTGCTGGGTTGGCTTGAACATAGTCAAACAGACCTGCTTCGGGTCAAGTCGTTTGAGCTACAGTCCTTTTTGGCCGAACGCGTTGAAGGCGGGTACAAGGCAACCAGTTCGGCACGTTTACTGAGCGCGATGCGACGTCTTTTCCAATATTTGAACCGCGAATCGCTGCGCGAAGACGACCCGACCGCGCTACTTTCTTCTCCTAAACTCCCGCAACGCTTACCAAAAGACCTCAGTGAGGCCCAGGTTGAGTCGCTGCTTGCCGCGCCCAGTACAGAAATTCCTCTGGAACTAAGAGATAAGTCTATGCTCGAGCTCCTGTATGCTACTGGCCTCCGCGTTTCCGAGCTTGTGGGTTTGACGTTGAGCGACATCAGTCTGCGTCAGGGAGTGGTGCGAGTTATAGGTAAAGGTGACAAAGAACGACTGGTTCCGCTGGGTGAAGAAGCGGTGTACTGGCTTGAAAATTATCTCGAGCACGGCAGGCCGTGGATGCTTAACGGACAATCATTGGATATCGTGTTCCCCAGCAGTCGTGGTCAAAAAATGACGCGCCAGACGTTTTGGCATCGTATCAAACACTACGCCGTACTTGCCGGTATTGACGCCGACAGACTCTCGCCTCACGTTTTACGCCACGCCTTTGCTACCCATCTATTGAACCACGGGGCAGACTTGCGTGTCGTACAGATGCTTCTAGGTCATAGCGACCTGTCAACCACTCAGATTTACACCCATGTAGCAACGGAGCGTTTAAAGCAGCTACATCAACAACATCACCCTCGTGCGTGAACCGGGGGAGAACAAAGGACGTAACGATGAAAAAAACTCTACTGGTGCTGACCCTGGTAACCTCGGGACTGGCCAATGTCGCGCACGCCGAGGAGGCTTCTCTGAAGGCTACCCTTAACAAAATCGGCCTCGAAAATCCTGAAGTAAAGGCCTCTCCTGTCAAAGGATTAAAAACGGTAACCACGCCAAAGGGCGTGATTTATGTCAGCGAAGATGGCAAATATGTGCTGCAGGGTCCACTCTATGACGTCAGCGGCGAGCGCCCGGTGAATCTCAGCAATCAGCCTCTGGTCAACAAGCTGAACGCGATGCAAAACGAGATGATCATCTATAAGGCGGCTAAAGAGCAGCGCGTGATAACCGTGTTCACCGACATTACCTGCGGCTACTGTCATAAACTGCACCAGCAGATAAAAGGCTATAACGATCTGGGGATTACCGTTCGTTATCTTGCTTACCCGCGCGCCGGCGTTGACTCGGAAACGGGCAAACAGATGCAGTCAATCTGGAATACTGCCGATCGTAAGAAAGCGCTGGACGAAGCGATACGAGGTGAGAAGGTTTCGCCGATTGCCAAAACCGCAGACAGCAAGGTCGATATCGCCAGACAGTTTGAACTGGGCCAGCAAATGGGCGTAACCGGTACGCCGGCTGTAGTGCTGGAAGACGGTACGCTGGTGCCAGGCTATCAGCCGCCGGAATCCATGGCGGCTATGCTTGGCATCAAGGCATAAGACATTAACGGGCGAGCCGAGAGAGAATCAGCTCGTTCAAAAAATATAGGTGGTTGATTTTCGTGACAGTTAAGACCCAGCTTCGCCGTCGTGAAGGGGATGAGGGCGCAGATTTACCTGCCGACCTTGCCCCTTTGCTACGCCGCCTCTACGCCCTGCGCGGTGTGAAAGAGAGTCAAGAACTTGAGCGCGGCGTGCGTGGTTTACTCGACTACAAACAGCTCGATGGCATCGATGCCGCCGTGAATCTGCTGCAAACGGCCTTGTCTGAACGCCTGCAAATCATGATTGTCGGCGATTTTGATGCCGATGGGGCAACCAGCACCGCGCTGACCGTGCTGTCACTGCGCAGCATGGGCTACGACAGCGTCAAATATCTGGTGCCGAACCGTTTTGAAGACGGCTATGGCCTGAGCCCTGAGGTGGTTGAGCAGGCAGCGGCGCGCGGCGCTCAACTGATTCTCACGGTTGATAACGGTATTTCGTCGCACGCGGGCGTTGAGCTGGCGCACGAAAGGGGCATTCAGGTTCTCATCACCGATCACCACTTACCCGGTGAGACGTTGCCTGCGGCCGAAGCGATTATTAACCCGAATCTTCACGGTTGTGCGTTCCCCTCCAAATCTTTGGCGGGCGTTGGCGTGGCCTTTTATCTGATGCTTGCGCTGCGCAGCAAACTCCGTGAAAGCGGATGGTTTGAGCAGCGCGGGCTGGCGATGCCTAATCTGGCCGAATGGTTGGATCTGGTGGCGCTTGGTACCGTCGCCGACGTCGTTCCGCTGGACACCAATAATCGTATCTTGGTTTATCAGGGGCTTAACCGCATTCGTGCCGGTAAGTGTCGTCCGGGCGTGCGTGCGCTTCTCGAGGTCGCCGGGCGCGATGCTCGTCAGCTGACCGCCAGCGATCTCGGTTTTGCACTGGGTCCGCGACTCAACGCCGCCGGGCGTCTCGACGATATGTCAATCGGGGTTGCGCTGCTGCTCAGCGAGGACATGGCACAGGCGCGCGCGCTGGCCAGTGACCTCGATACGCTGAATCTGACGCGTCGTGAAATCGAGCAGGGCATGCAGGTTGAGGCGCTTGCACTGTGCGAGAAGCTTGAAACCAGCGGCGAAAATCTGCCTTTTGGGCTGGCGATGTATCACCCAGAGTGGCATCAGGGCGTGGTTGGCATTCTGGCCTCGCGGCTGAAGGAGCGTTTCAATCGCCCGGTTATCGCCTTTGCACCCGCGGGCGACGGCGTGCTGAAAGGCTCCGGCCGCTCTATCAGCGGGTTGCACATGCGTGACGCCCTGGAGCGTCTTGATACGCTTAATCCCGGCCTGATGATGAAATTTGGCGGACACGCGATGGCCGCAGGCCTGTCGCTGGAAGAGAGCAAGTTTGATCAATTCCGCGACCGTTTTGCCGAGCTGGTGGGGGAATGGCTGGATCCTTCACACCTCGAGGGCGTGGTGTGGTCGGACGGCGAACTTTCTGCCCAGCAGATGTCCATCGAAACCGCTGAGATGCTGCGCGACGGTGGCCCATGGGGACAGGCGTTCCCGGAGCCAGTCTTCGACGGCACCTTCCGTATCTTGCAGCAAAAGCTTTTAAAAGACAGACATTTGAAGGTGATGATTGAGCCGCTCGGCGGGGGGCCACTGCTTGACGGGATCGCGTTTAACATCGACCCGACGGTGTGGCCAGACTCCAGCGTGCGCGAGGTTCAGCTCGCTTATAAGCTCGATATCAATGAGTATCGCGGTAATCGTAACGTTCAGTTGATGATTCAGCATTTGTGGCCGCGCTAACGCGGGCCTCAATTCTGCGTTAGAAAATGCGCCAACTTGCTATAAACCGACCGCTATTTCCTTTAGAATATGCGGTTCGAATGGCGCTGTGCCATACCCGACCTAACGTAAGACGCGAAAAAAAATCATGTTTGAAATTAATCCGGTAAAAAACCGCATTCAGGACTTGGCCGACAGGGCCGCGGTTCTTAGGGGGTATCTTTGACTATGATGCCAAGAAAGAACGCCTAGAAGAAGTTAACGCCGAGCTGGAACAGCCGGACGTTTGGAACGAACCTGAGCGCGCGCAGGCGCTGGGTAAAGAGCGCTCGGCGCTGGAAGCCATTGTTGATACCATCGATCAGCTGACCCAGGGGCGTGAAGACGTTACCGGTCTGCTTGAACTGGCGGTTGAAGCCGACGATGAAGAGACTTTCAACGAAGCCGTAGCCGAACTCGACGTGCTGATGGGCAAGCTGGACCAGCTTGAATTCCGCCGCATGTTCTCCGGCGAATATGACAGCGCCGACTGCTACCTTGACATTCAGGCAGGCTCGGGCGGCACCGAGGCTCAGGACTGGGCCAGCATGCTGCTGCGTATGTTCCTGCGCTGGGCTGATGCCAAAGGCTTCAAAACCGAAATCATTGAAGAGTCCGACGGCGACGTCGCGGGTACCAAGTCTGCCACCATCAAAATCATCGGTGACTATGCCTACGGCTGGCTGCGTACTGAAACCGGCGTTCACCGCCTGGTGCGCAAGAGCCCGTTTGACTCCGGTGGCCGTCGCCACACTTCATTCAGTTCGGTATTCGTTTACCCGGAAGTTGACGACGATATTGACATCGAAATCAACCCTGCAGATTTGCGTATCGACGTTTACCGCGCCTCCGGTGCCGGTGGTCAGCACGTCAACAAAACCGAATCTGCGGTACGTATTACCCACATGCCAACCAACATCGTGGTGCAGTGTCAGAACGACCGTTCACAGCATAAGAACAAGGATCAGGCCATGAAGCAGCTGAAAGCGAAGCTTTATGAGTTTGAGATGCAAAAGAAAAATGCTGATAAACAACAAGCTGAAGACAACAAGTCTGATATCGGTTGGGGCAGCCAGATCCGTTCATACGTTCTGGATGACTCCCGTATTAAAGATTTGCGCACAGGCGTTGAAACACGCAATACACAGGCCGTATTAGATGGCGACCTGGATAAATTCATCGAAGCCAGTTTGAAAGCCGGGTTATAAGGAACCGAAATGTCTGAGCAACAACCATCTGGGCAGCAGCCACAGGGCGCAGAAAGCGCGCAGGAACTTAACAACGAGCTGAAAGCGCGTCGTGAGAAGCTGGCCCTTTTGCGTGAGAAAGGCATCGCTTTCCCGAACGATTTCCGTCGTGATAGCGTTTCCGATGCACTGCACGCCGCCTACGGCGATAAAGAAAACGAAGAGCTGGAAGCGTTAAACGTCGAAGTCACCGTGGGTGGCCGTATGATGACCCGTCGTATTATGGGTAAAGCTTCATTCGTGACCCTGCAGGACGTGGGCGGCCGCATTCAGCTGTACGTTGCGCGTGACGACCTGCAAGAAGGTCAGTACAACGATGAGTTCAAGAAGTGGGACCTGGGCGACATCCTCGGCGCTCGCGGCAAGCTGTTCAAAACCAAGACCGGCGAACTGTCTATCCACGTTACCGAACTGCGTCTGCTGACTAAAGCACTGCGTCCGTTGCCAGACAAGTTCCACGGCTTGGCCGATCAGGAAACCCGTTATCGCCAGCGTTACCTCGACCTGATCGCTAACGACGAGTCGCGCAATACTTTCAAAATCCGTTCACAAATCATGGCTGGTATTCGCAAGTTCATGGTTGAGCAGGACTTTATGGAAGTAGAAACGCCGATGATGCAGGTTATTCCTGGCGGTGCGTCTGCGCGTCCGTTCATCACCCACCACAATGCGCTGGACATCGACATGTACCTGCGTATCGCACCAGAGCTGTACCTGAAGCGTCTGGTTGTGGGTGGTTTCGACCGCGTATTCGAGATCAACCGTAACTTCCGTAACGAAGGCGTTTCTCCGCGTCACAACCCAGAGTTCACCATGATGGAACTCTACATGGCGTACGCGGACTACCGTGACCTGATCGTGCTGACCGAGTCCCTGTTCCGCACGTTGACTGAAACCATTCTGGGCAGTAGCGTAGTGCAGTATGGCGATCAGACCTTCGACTTCGGTAAGCCATTTACCAAGCTGACCATGACCGAAGCTATCCTCAAATACCGTCCAGAGACCAAGGTAGAAGATTTGGCTGACATGGCCAAGGCGACCGCTATTGCAGAATCTTTGGGTATCAAAATTGAGAAGAGCTGGGGTCTGGGCCGCGTTGTCTGTGAAATCTTCGAAGAGACCGCTGAAAGCCAGCTGATCCAGCCGACCTTCATCACCGAATACCCGGCTGAGGTTTCTCCGCTGGCACGCCGTAACGACGAAAACCCAGAAGTGACCGACCGCTTCGAGTTCTTCATCGGTGGACGTGAAATCGGTAACGGCTTCTCCGAGCTGAATGACGCAGAAGACCAGGCGCAGCGCTTTGCTGACCAGGTTACTGCGAAAGACGCAGGCGATGACGAAGCGATGTTCTACGACGAAGACTACGTGACCGCGCTGGAACACGGTATGCCGCCAACTGCCGGCCTCGGCATCGGTATCGACCGTATGGTTATGCTGTTCACCAACAGCCACACCATCCGCGACGTTATTCTGTTCCCAGCCATGCGCCCACAGAAATAACCGAACGCTTCCCTCCTCTGCAAGGGGGAGGGAGCTTTTTAGCACCTCGTTATCCCGCCTATCCCTCTGATTAACTCTTAAGCCTCTTTCTCGATGCTCCAAATACCTGATTAAAAAACACCCAAAAATATTTCAATACTGCTCAATTCATTAACTGTAATTTTACAAGTAGAAACATTTATTGGCACCAATAGCCAATTACACTCATTAACATTGTGGTAAAATTTTTACATATTCTTCCTTATATGCGAGGAAGAAATTAACAACTTATAACGTCTGTAATAGGCGTATAACAAACCCCCCCAACATTCTGGTTATAACAACACCTGCTATGTCGCTGAAAAATTCTGGAAACTCCCGTAGAGACTTCCTTCTCAAAACCATCGCAATCGCACCTGCCGTGGCTTTAAATGGAACCGGTTTCATCGCAATGACCACGCCTGCTCAGGCAAGCGAACAGAAACCGTCTGAGGCGTCATCTGCCGTTAAGGCACCTGATTATCATCCCACTAAATTTACCGCCGAAGAGTATGCGTTCCTGCAGGCTGCCGTCGCGCGTTTGATCCCCGCTGACGATCGTGGTCCGGGTGCGCTGGAAGCCGGCGTGCCAGAGTTCATCGACCGCCAGATGGACACGCCTTACGCTACCGGTGCCAACTGGTACATGCAGGGGCCATTCCACCCTGAAGCCGAGCACGACTTCGGTTATCAGCTTCCGCTAGGACCTTTTGCCATTTATCAATTGGGAATCAGCGACGCCAACGACTACGCCAAAGCAAAATTCGGTAAGGTATTCAGTGAGCTGACGACAGATCAGCAAGAATCCCTGCTGATGGAATTTGAGAGCGGCAAGGCCGAGTTCAAACAGGTTCCGAGCAAGACATTCTTCTCCTTCCTGCTGCAAAACACCCGCGAAGGCTTCTTCAGCGACCCAATCCACGGTGGCAATCACCAGATGGTTGGCTGGAAGCTTATCGGTTTCCCCGGTGCCCGTGCCGACTTTATGGACTGGGTTGAACGCGGCGAACGTTATCCGTTCCCGCCGGTGTCTATCAGTGGTGAAAGAGCGTAAGTATGTCTAAAACAATGAATAAAGTTGATGCAGTGATCGTCGGTTTTGGTTGGGCTGGCTCCATTATGGCCAAAGAACTGACCGAAGCGGGTTTGAGCGTGGTTGCGCTTGAACGTGGTCCAAGCCGCGACACCTATCCAGACGGTGCCTACCCGCAGGTTGTCGATGAGCTGACCTACAACATTCGTAAAAAGCTGTTCCAGGACCTGTCAAAAAGCACCGTGACTATTCGTCATAACATGACGCAAACCGCGATGCCTTATCGCCAGCTAAACGCGTTCCTGCCTGGGACCGGTACAGGCGGTGCAGGTCTGCACTGGTCTGGGGTGCATTTCCGCGTCGATCCTATCGAGCTGAATATGCGCAGCCACTATGAAGAACGATATGGTAAGAAGTTTATTCCAGAAGGCATGACCATTCAGGATTTCGGGGTTAACTACAACGAGTTAGAGCCATTCTTCGACAAGGCCGAGAAAGTCTTTGGGACCTCAGGCTCACCCTGGACTATCAAAGGTCAGCAGCAACCTGGCGCGCAAGGGAAAGGTAACCCGTTTGCGCCTGACCGCTCCGATAAATTTCCGCTTCCGGCGCAAAAACGTACCTATTCTGCCCAGCTGTTTGCTCAGGCGGCGGAGTCCGTGGGGTATCATCCTTACGACCTGCCTTCAGCCAACACCTCTGGTCCGTACACCAATACCTACGGCGCGCAGATGGGCCCGTGCAACTTCTGCGGTTATTGCAGTGGTTACGCCTGCTACATGTATTCCAAGGCATCGCCGAACGTTAATATCCTGCCGTCTCTGCGTCAGGAGTCGAAGTTTGAACTGCGCAATAACGCTTACGTACTGCGCGTTAATCTGACCGATGACAAAAAACGTGCGACCGGCGTGACCTACGTTGACGCGCTGGGTCAACAGGTTGAGCAACCGGCGGACCTGGTTATTCTCTCTGCCTTCCAGTTCCACAACGTGCACCTGATGCTGCTTTCCGGCATCGGCAAGCCGTACGACCCGGTGACTAATGAAGGCGTGGTAGGCCGTAACTTTGCCTATCAGAACCTGACTACCATCAAAACCTTCTTCGATACCGACAAGTTCACCAACACCTTCATCGGTGCCGGCGGTGCGGGTGTAGGCGTTGATGATTTTAACGCCGACAACTTCGACCACGCCAAATACGGCTTCGTCGGCGGCTCGCCGTTCTGGGTTAACCAGGCCGGTTCCAAGCCTATTTCAGGTCTGCCAACGCCTCCGGGCACGCCAAACTGGGGCAGCAAGTGGAAGGCCGCAGTGGCTGACGCTTACACCCATAACGTGTCGATGGATGCTCACGGTGCGCATCAGTCTTACCGCGCGAACTATCTTGACCTCGATCCGACCTACAAAGACGTGTACGGCCAGCCTCTGCTGCGTATGACCTTTGACTGGCAGGATAACGACGTGAAGATGTCGCAGTTCATGTACGACAAGATGCACAAAATCGCCGTAGCGATGAACCCGAAACTGATCACCGGCGCGCCAAAAAATGCCAATTCGCATTTCGACACTACCGTTTATCAGACCACGCACATGAACGGCGGCGCGATTATGGGTGAAGACCCAAAAACCAGTGCAATCAACCGTTACCTGCAAAGCTGGGACGTGCACAACGTCTTCGTACCGGGCGCATCCGCATTCCCGCAAGGTCTGGGCTACAACCCGACCGGTATGGTCGCTGCGTTAACCTACTGGTCTGCCAAAGCGATTCGCGAGACCTATCTGAAAAACCCAGGCCCATTGGTACAGGCATAAGGAAATAGCGATGAAAAAATTACTTTCTGCCTTGTTCCTGGGCTCGGTAGCCTTTGCTGCGCTGGCCGATGATACGAGTGGTTCCGACCTCATCAAACGCGGTGAATATCTTGCGAAAGCCGGTGACTGCGTCGCCTGTCATACTACCGAAGGCGGCCAGCCGTTTGCCGGTGGCCTGAAGATGGTGACGCCGATCGGCGCGATTTACTCCACCAACATCACGCCGGATAAAGCCAACGGTATTGGTGACTACACGCTCGAAGATTTCGAGAATGCAGTGCGCGAAGGCGTGGCGAAAAACGGTCAGACGCTCTATCCGGCGATGCCGTTCCCGTCCTACGCGGTGGTAAGCGATGAGGATATGAAGGCGCTGTACGCATACTTTATGCACGGCGTTCAGCCTGTGGCACAGCCAAATCGTGACAGCGACATTCCGTGGCCGCTGTCGATGAGATGGCCGCTGGCTATCTGGCGTACCGCGTTTGCCCCTAAGGTGCAGCCGTTTGCCGGTAAAATGAATGAAGATCCCCAGTTGGCGCGTGGCCGCTATCTGGTTGAAGGCCTGGGTCACTGCGGCGCATGCCATACTCCGCGCAGCATCACCATGCAGGAAAAAGCGATGAACAACGACGAAGGCAACGCCTTCCTGTCGGGCAGCGCAGCGCCTATCGATGGCTGGACCGCCAGCAATCTGCGTGGCGATGATCGTGATGGTTTAGGCCGCTGGAGCGAGGACGATCTCGTTCAGTTCCTGCGCACCGGTCGTAACGATCACACCGCCGTGTTCGGCGGGATGACCGACGTTGTTAAGCACAGCCTGCAATACCTGACGCCGGAAGACGCAACCGCAATCGCTAAATACCTCAAGTCGCTGGATGTAAAAGACAGTAGCCAACCGGCGTTTAAAACCGACGACAGCGTAGCGAAAGCGCTGTGGAAAGGCGATGACAGCAAAACGGGTGCCGCCGTTTACGTCGACAGCTGCGCGGCATGTCATAAGACTGACGGTACAGGCTATAAGCGCTTCTTCCCAGAGCTGAAAGGGAATCCGGTGGTGTTGGCGAAAGATCCAACCTCACTGATTCACATCGTGCTGACCGGTAATACCTTGCCGGGCGTTATCGGCGCACCTTCTAACATCACCATGCCGGCATTCGGCTGGCGTCTGAATAACCAACAGGTTGCCGACGTGGTGAACTTTATTCGCACCAGCTGGGGCAATACCGCTGGGGATAAGGTCACCGCCGATGATGTTAAAAAGATCCGCGAAGATAAGAACGTGATTACCGATAAAAAGCAGTTAGGTAACATGAATATTGAGATGCTGACACCAATTCAATAATTCGTGTGATTAAAAAGGGGGCGGTCTGTTACGCAGAGCGCCCCCTTTCTATTAAATGCGCTAAATGCCTAAATATTAGACGCTTATTGGGAAGCATTCCTTGCTACCCCGCCTCAACCCGCTATAATGCCAGACACACACCGAAGCGGGTGTAGTTCAATGGTAGAACGGTAGCTTCCCAAGCTGCATACGAGGGTTCGATTCCCTTCACCCGCTCCAGAAGTAGTTCCCTGAGCATCCGTAATTGTCCTGAAAAATTAATAAAATCAACGGTTATAGCCTTTATATTGTCCGCTTGCGTCCGAGTGTATCCCTTGAAAGCCGGTGTCTGATGTGTATATGATCGCGTATAGTTTTTCTATACACACGGATTCCTATACACAATGCCCCTGACAGAACTACAAATCAAAAAGGCTAAACCCACAGAAAAGCCTTACACCCTGAGCGATGGCCTGGGTTTATCCCTTCTTGTGGAGCCTAACGGCAGCAAAGCCTGGCGCTTTCGCTATCGTTTTGACGGCAAGCCTAAAATGCTGTCACTAGGCACCTATGAGCACGTCTCCCTTGCCGATGCGCGCCAAAAGCGTGATGAGTCAAGGCGGCTGGTTGCATCGGGCGTGAACCCGAGCACGCTGCGTAAAGAGCAGAAGGCCGCAAGATCCTTATCGGCTACTAACACCTTTGAAGCGCTGACCCGTGAATGGTATGAGCATCGCTATGACCGCTGGTCGGCGTCATACCGCGAAGAGATGATGGATACCTTTGAGAAAGACGTCTTCCCTTACCTGGGCTTTCGTCCTATAGCAGAAATTAAGCCTCTGGAGCTGCTGGCGATGCTGCGTCAGGTTGAGAGTAGGGGAGCGACTGAGAAAGTACGCAAGGTACGCCAGCGCTGCGGTGAGGTATTCCGTTACGCCATTATCACCGGTCGCGCCGAGTACAATCCCGCGCCGGATCTCGCCTCGGCGATGAAACCTCATAAAGCCAATAATTACGCGCATCTGACAGCTCAGGAATTGCCTGAGTTCTTAAACGAGTTGAACGCCTACACCGGCAGCGTGATCACCAAAATTGCGACCCAGCTGCTTATCCTCACTGGTTTACGGCCAGGTGAAGTGCGCAGGGCGCAATGGTCTGAAATTGATATGGAGAACAAAGTTTGGGAAGTACCCGTTGAGCATATGAAAATGGGGCGTCCTCACCTTGTGCCGTTATCTCATCAGGCGATAGCCTTGCTTGATCAAATCAGAATAGTGACTGGCCGCTATGAGCTGATTTTCCCAGGGCGAGACTTCAGGAAACCTATTAGTGAAGCCTCGATTAATCAGGTGATGAAACGCATTGGTTACAACGGCAGGGCAACCGGCCACGGCTTCAGACACACCATGAGCACGATATTGCACGAGAAAGGTTATAACTCGGCCTGGATCGAGCTACAGCTCGCGCATGTAGATAAGAATAGTATTAGGGGTACCTACAACCATGCACTGTACCTTGATGGGCGTAGGGAGATGATGCAGTGGTATGCGGATTATATGGATAAGCACTATTTTTGACCTAAGTTATTACTTTTTACTACTGAAAAGAGCTTATGTGGCGACTTAAAAATTCTGTTATTGCTTATTGACTTGGGAGTAACATTTACTAATGTTACTCCCAAGTTGGCATTATAAAAATTTATAGGAAATTATTGAGTGTGAATTTTAAATTCGCACTATTTTTTAGTTAACCATGAATGCTTTTTTGAAGCATATTCATGGTTGGAATTTAAACTACCATCAGTTAGAAATCTTCCCCATACTTTTTTCGTTGTTTATCTTGGGCCATTTTTGGGTTATTTAAAAGCTCGAAGAGCTCTTCTAAACAAATTGCATAAATATATGAATTTGTATCTGTGTTCAATATATGTGTTATACCATGATGTTTGCGGTGATGTGTGTTATCAAAGTCAAGCAAGGAAATTACGTGGTATTTTTTTCTATATTCTTCTCCCATGCTCCAAAATATTGCAAGCTCAACGTTTATTTCATCTTTAACTCCAGATTCGAATTCCCTCATTAATCCATCAAGTGTGAATTTATATTCAAGTATTTTAGGTTTAAGTATGTACGTCTTTGTTAATTGCTCTGGATGTACACCTAAGGGATTTTTAACTTCATCAAAATATAAGTTTTCGAGTGGATCTTCGGCACAAAATCTGAAGACTCCATCATACTGTGATGATTGTGAAGTCGATAGAAGTCTAATTCCTCTTATCACACCCCCCGCGATTAGCTGATTAAATAAAACGATTACGTCTTGTTCTGATTGAGGAACAGCACCGATGGATATTTTTTTTGTTGGTAGGAAAAATGCTTCATTATTTAAAACTAGAGGGAAGTCTTTCTCATGACTTTCAAGCTTTTTAAGCCATTCATCGACTTTTATCTCTTTATCAATATCAGCCTGTGCCCCACTGTCAGATTTTAAATATGAACGATGGCCACTTAACTCACGAACAATTGATACAGATATCTTTTCTGCTAAATCTTTTAATTCTGGCTGAAACCCTTTACGTCCAAGGTCTGGATCCGCTCCTTCAAAGTGTACAATGATGTGTGCTTGGTTTTGATGGCCAATATTTTTTGTTAAGGGAATGGTAATACTATCACCCTGTATCATATGGTTATTTGCTATTGATAGTCCTCCTTTTATAATTCTAAGCCCTTTTCGTAACTTTGCCTTTTTATTATTTAATTGATCCCATACTTCAGTTGAGTAGGCAAAGTATCCATATGCAGTTGTGTTATAATTATTAATTATTTTTATTTCTTCTTCTTTCGCACCTGTTAAATCTATTAAAGTTTGTGCATCATAAATTTCATAGATCCCATTGGAGTTTTTAAATTTCATAGCAGCTCTTTGAGGGTCGCCGTTCTTAGTTATTGTATTAAGTAAAGTATTCCTTATATCTGATAGTTTTTGCGATGCACTTATTTCCAAGTGAGGGTACTTATATATAGCAGGTTTGTCATTAATTGTTGTGATATTTCCATCACGGTCCACAACGGACAAGTCGAAATCTATTCTCTTTTTATTTAATTGAGGTAATATGACTGACCCTAACGGTGTCTTAAGTAATAAAAGGTATATCCATTGCTCTGCAGTGGTTGCCTTATACCAACTCAAATCAATAGGACGTATATGACTTCCGCTGAAAACTATTTTAAAGCTCGAGCCTTGATCTATAGTATTAAATAGATGGCTTTCTGTTTCTGTTTTTTCAATTTTTGGCCTTGCTATTGAACCATCACTATCTTCAATCCATTCACGTCCTCTGCGCATTAAACCTTGGTAGCTAAAGTGTGGGTTTTTAGTTCTAATATATAAGTGATTAAAGCCATATGCTATATATGTTACCCCAACACCTTTATTTCCTCTTGTTTTACCACCTGATTTAAAAGAAATGCTTGGTGCTAAAAACACTCTAAACTCACTATCCTCAAAGCCACAACCACTATCAGTTATTTCAACTGAATTTTCCTTTAAATCTATATTTATATATATTTTAGGTGTGTAATTTTGGTCAATATTTCTACGTTTCTCTACCGCATCCATAGCGTTCTGTATCAGCTCCGAAAATGGATCGTAATTGCTTACATAGGATTTTAATATATTTTTTATTTCTCTTTTTTTAGCTGCGGAAACAACCTCTTTATCAATGTCATTTGCTGTTTCAAGAGGATCCCAGCTCGCGGTCAAAGTTTTATTCATATAAACATTCCTTTTTAATTTCTAAAATAAAAGATAAGTTGGTGATTATATAAACGCAATCATGCTTTAAAATAAATAATAGAATTACTCCTGCTAATGTTATTGCTCTTATCACCCAGAGATTATACCTTTCTAAGATTTGCAATACCTAATTTTGATACATAACTAACAATAAAATATGTTGGCCACAATTTCAATCAGAAGCTAATTTTCAAAAACTAGCGAAATTTGAAAAATTTATAAGTAAACTGAGTACACTGTTCACTTTTTATTTTAATCCTTTAAATACAATTAGTTAAGTGGTGATGCGTTAGTTGTTGATGTATCTTAACTAGTCACGAGCTAGTGAATAGAGTTCTCTAGAAGCAAAAAACCGGCCTTAGCCGGTTGAATGTAGGGTGGTTTTTTAATTAGTTAGCTTCGCACTTAGGTAGCCAGTCGGCCTCACAGTCGTCATTTAGTATCAGGTTGGTTTGTATTCCCTGATTGGTTTTACGCTTAAGCAGCATCACCTCGTACTCCTTAAGTGTCTGAGGCACTGCTCGTCCAAATGCAGTGAGGTTCATTGGGTGCTTGTGTCCCCTGGCCTCCATAAATGACAGATAGGCGTGATAGAGGTATTTCCGTGGGTTGGCTGGAACTATATTGGCATTTCCAATAAACAACCCATTCGTTGTATCTGCCTCAGAAAGATATCCGCAAAAATCCATCAGCGGGTCGGCACCGCGTTTGATTTCCAATGCTTCATCGGAGTTCTGCTGTGCCTGCAACAGGGCGCGGGCGTCGTTCGGGTTGGCAAAACGCTGCATCAGGTGGCGCACGATAACCGGCAGCTCTGCGGTGATTTTATCAAGCAGGTGTGGATCTCTCTCGTGAGCCTCCACAACCTCAGGGAAGGTAATGATAACCCGTCGGCGTGATACCCCGCCGCTGCGGTCGCTGAACTGCATCGGGTTATTGTTTACCGCTAATATCACCGCCGGAATATGCGCCGAATAAGCATCGCGGTATTTTGGGTCAATGGCTACTGCATCGCCGCCGGTAATGGCCTTGATTCCCGCGCCGTCGCCGCTCCATTTCTCCTGATCGGGCAGAATAATCAGCGAATACCCCACCACCGATGCCCGTTCACGGGATGACTCTAGTGTTTCAATGCTGGCCGAGGTAGTGTTATCGGTTCCCGCCAGTAGGCGAGAAACGGATGCCATAATGCTCTTACCGCTGCCTCCTGGCCCTGTGACTTCAAGAAACAGCTGCCAGTCGTAGCGATTAGCCAGCACCATAAATAGGGCCGCCAGAATACGAGCCTGTTTCTCTTCTTTGCCGCCCGCCGCACGTTTCAGCCACTGATTAAAGTTAGGGGCGTGGTCGGCCAGATTTTCACCTGCTTTGGACGGGGTGTAATTGACACTGTTTACTGTGCGCAGCCAGTGGGCCTTGTCGTGGCGTCTGAATTCGCCGGTCACCGTGTCAAACACGCCATTTTTAAAGCCAATCAGCTGCCGTGCGGGCTTTTCCATGGATGGCACCATAAGCTTGAGTGTCTCGAAAATACTGCCAATACCCGAGGCCGAGAACGGTGCGCGAATTTTTTGTAGCAACGCAGCGATTTCACGGCTAATCACTCGATAGGGCAAGACTTGCCATGCGCCGTTCTCATAGCGGCACAGGTCTTCCCCAACCGACGGCACTGCAAGCGAATGCTGATAGTGCTCGTTTAACAGTGACGCTTTCTCGCTGGCGCTCATGTCTTTAAGGTCAGCGGCGCTAAGGGTATCAAAAGGACTGGTTACCTTAGGCTGGCTGTGAGTCAGTAAGAGTTTGCGAGTTGCCGTGTCACTTTCCAGCAGGTACACGTCATTCCAGTCACCCACCTCGGCAGGTAGGGCTGCCTTGCCGCCGCTAAGAAGTGCCGCCTCGTTGGCTTTGGCCTGGCCCTTGCCGTTTTCATCATTGTCCGCGGCTATCAGCAAGTGCGCCTCGGGGAAGCGTTCGCGCAGCTTCGCCGCCAGCGCAGGCAGGTTATTGGCGCTGAGCGCTACGTACACCGTGTCTCCCGTCAGTTTGTGCACCGTCAGGCCGGTGGTGTAGCCCTCAACCAGCCAGATGATTGCCGTCGTTTCGCCAGTAAAGACGTGCGCCGCCTCTTTAACCTGACCCCCGGCCAGCATGCGCTTGGTGCCGCTGGCGTTAATCAACTGGACGTTAACCACCGCGCCCTGGTTGTCAAACAGCGGCACCAGTAAATCACCTTGCCTGAACGTCTCGCCACCAATGCGCAGCGGCTGGCCGTTCAGGGTCAACGCGGGTTCGTCCGGCCAGCCCTTAGTGACAAGATAGGCGTGGCCGGTTTGCGTGATGGCTTTACTCACCAAAGTCTGAGCCTGAGTGGCAGCTTTCAGTCGGGCGGCCACTTTGTCCTGGTCAATCTGTAGCACCGAGGCCGAAACAACAGGGGCCGGATTGTCCCCCAACAGGGCGGCCACCTGCGCGGCGGCCTCCTTGGTTGAGAGTGACAGGGCTTTTTCGACCAGCGCCAGCCCGTCGCCGGCGCCGCACTGATTGCAAAGCCAGGTGCCGCGACCGGCCTGATTGTCAAAGCGGAAGCGGTCTTTGCCGCCGCAGACCGGACAGGCGGTGTGCTGGCCGTTCAGGTCCACGGTAATGCCCAATGCCGGTAACAGGGTCGGCCATTGACCGACGGCCACGCGGGCGGTGTGTGAAACGGTAAGTTGTGTCATGGTCGCCTTCCTTAGTGCAGCTTGGCGGTGAGGGGGGCCGACAGCCTGTCGCGGCACAGTTCATCCATCATGGTTTCACCCAGCTGAGTGAGACGCGGCTTCGCCACCAGAATGTCGGGCGATACCATATCGCCGAGCATGGTGCAGGCCATGTCCATGCCTTCCTCAGCACCGTGGCGCGTGACGTAATAGCCTTCCAGATTCATCGCAATGGTCATTTGCAGTTCGTCCAGCGTATACCCGAGGCTCACGCCATAGGTTGCGCAGGTATCGAGGTACGCCTGTGCCACGGCGCGGCGGTAGACGGCGGTCAGGACTTCAACGGGTAAGCAGGATTGTTGAGCGCTATTCATTACAAGATTTCCTTATCGGTAAGCATCACGGATTCACAGGTGGCGACGACCTTGCCGAGCTGGTCGGTGAGCATGGCGACCACGGAGGCAAAAGACTGACTGTGTGCAGGCTCGTAGCCCTGACCGGTGCAGGCCTGTGCATCGAGCATGTCGAGGAACAGTACGCCGACGTTGTGGGCATGTTGCAGGCGCAGATAGTCGGCATGGGGAATAGGGTATTGGCTGTGCTGATTAAAGCGGGCGGCAAGGGTATTCATACTGAGGCCCCCGCTGGCAGGCGACCGGCAAACAGCAGCACGTAGTCGCGGGCAAACTCGCGGCGGGCGGCGCGTTCGGTGGCGGCCACGGTGCGTAAACGGCAAATGGGCGCACTGACTTCGGCACGGCGAACGGCGGCAAAGAGATAGGTAAACTGCGGGTATAACGGGGCGAGGGTAGTAGCCATATAAACGGCCTCCTTTGTTAGCTGATAACAGCTACCACCGGAGTTCCTACACTCAATGGTGGTAGCCCAGACGGGGGTAGGAATACCGGCAACAAAGGAAACCGGCCAGCCCGAAGGCTGCCCCGCCTGAGCCACCATTGCGCAATAGACGTGAAGGCATAAGAACCGCCACGCAAAAAGCTGGTGCACTAAGGCTACGACGTAAAAAAACACGCTCGGCGCGTGTTGTGTCGCCTTTGTTAAACTCGGGTTCCTACGCCCGGCTGCCGATTTTGCGGCAGCAGGAAAACTATAGACCACCGGCTCGCCAGAGAAAAGGCTTTTTAATGACATGGGCCACTTTTCCCTAGCAATCGGTCAGGACGTGATCGGATTGATCAGTACCTGATCGGAAATACTTGTTCTGGCGAGATGACGCCCCGTGATTTTCGACCGCCAGCGTGCGAAAGGCGACGCTGCGGTGCTTCTCCGTGGGCAACGCCTTTCCCCGCACGGCCAGATTGAGGGTTTCGGCCAGATACACGGCGTCTTCATCGTTCAACGTGAACTTCTTGGCATCAATGGTCAGGGTTATCATGACTGCGCCCCCTGATAGCGGGCCGCAATACGTTCACTCATCCAGCCGTCAATCTCAGAGGCCAGCCAGGCGACGTTTTTACCGCCGAGAGACAGCTGCGCGGGAAACTGCCGGCGGCTAATCAGGTCATAAATGGTCGAGCGTGACAGGCCTGTGGTGTGAATGACCTCGGGCAGACGCATAAAGCGGTCGCGGGGAAAGTGAAGGGCCATGGGAGGAACGGCATTGGGTGGGGTTTGGGCTGCAACTGAAAGCATGAAAGCTACCTTTTTGTATCCGGCTGGCGTTGACCAGTTCCGGCTGAGTTAACTAAGTAGCCCCCTATTGTGAGAATATTTTTGCGCTTGGCAACAAGCCTTTGTTGTGTGGCAGCCCAGCAATTTGAGTAAAATTTAAGCTGGTTAAAAAGTAGATTGCCATTGTTTGCCATTAGATTGCCAATATTTACCTTTAAGTAATTTCAAACCTTTTTTTCAGGTTAAAAACTACTTATCAATCGAAAAATGCTGTTAATTATGGCTAGCCAAAGAAAAGGGTCAATTAAGGCACTGTGACCAGTAGTGAACAGTCAGTGAAGAGTTAATTTAGAGCTGCTCACCGGTTTATTTACTGATATATATAATCTTTTTTAGTTTAGTGAAGAGTAGTGAACAGTCTAGTTAGGACTATTATTTTTGGAGAGGGTTAAGGGGGATATTGTCGCCCTGTTGTGCCATCTGCCAGCAAACCGGCATCGTTGGCGCGGTTGTGTGGTTGTCCGCAGAATGGCGTTACTTTGACAACGACCGGAGAACACCCATGACAACCACCCTCTCAAACTCTTCCGACATTGACGGCTACCTGAATCACTTCGACGCGATGAAAAGTGCTCACACGGAGGCCATGCTCAAACTTAATGACATCGGCCAGGCATTGACACGCTGCAAAAAAGACCTTGAAGCCACGCAGGAGAAAAGTAAGGAAGATGAAACCAGTTGGCGTTCACGCTTTCGCAGCCTGCGGGGTGAAATTACCCAAGAAATGAAACAGGAGCACACCCAGCGCATTGTTCAGCGTGAACTTGCTGAGGAATACAGGGCGCTGATAGATGAGATGGAGCTGGACCAACAGAGCGCCATGCTGAGCTGCTGTGATAGCGGAAAGAATTATATCAGGGCGTATAACACGGCCTTTGTGACGTACGCGGAGAGCCAATGGAATGCGGCCATGCGCAGCCTGAGTCCCACGCTGGTGCGCGCCATCAAATTGAAGCGCATGGCGTTGTCTATCAAGGGAGAGGGGCAACAAAACCAGCTGGGCTATGTTGAACCAGAGACAGCTATTAAACAGCTATTAGGTGCAAAACTGGCTTCCGCCGCTGCGTCTGCCGTTATCGATATTAAAGGCGAGCCAGTGTTGGAAAAAATCGGCCTCCATCGCCCTGCGCTAACAGGTGTGGATATGAAGTTGTTTGGGTTGGGCCTTGCTGGGAAAATGAAGCTACACACCGAACTACGAGAAAAGCGCGAAGCCCTGAGTAAGGGGAATAAATAATTATGCTGCGCTGTCCCCTTTGCCGTTCGGCCTCCCATACGCGCACCAGTCGTTATATCTCGGAGCAAACAAAGGAGTCTTACTACCAGTGCCAAAATATCCAATGCTCGTGCTCATTTAAATCGGTGGAGAGTGTGGACAAGATAATTTCGCAACCCGCGCCTAAACCGGTGGATAAACCGATGACCGTGCCTGCCGCCGTAATGAAGCGTAATACCTTGGGCCGGTACGGGTCTGGTTTTCAGCTTTAAGACATCCAATGCAGCACCCAACCCCGCCACTGAGCGGGGATTTTTTTGCCTGGCGTTTGAGGCTTTTTCTTTGGCAAGCCGGTTTTAAGCGCGTGCATGCATAGGGTGCATGGATTTGCATGCGTCATAACCGAGTATAATCTGCCAAAGAGGTCAGTACTGGCGCGGTCTGAGCCGCTTCATGCAACTGCATTAAAAGCGGCCTATAAAGCGGGCAGGCGAGGCGGGGAAAGTATTGCGCGCAAAGGTTACAAACGTTTAGCACAGTTGCACTCAGCCTCACATGGGGCATGACATGGATGAATGATAGGGTTTGTTGTGAATCGTGTCATGTGGGCTGTAGTACATGCCTGAGGCGCTTAAACGGCAAAGGGTATTGATGGCATGATACAAAGATATCTGATTTAATTGTAACAAATGTCATGAATAATTCTTTGTGAACTTTGGCTATACTTTATCATACCTTGGAGTTATAAGTTTAGAAGAGAATTTTCGATATAATACTAAAGGCTATTCAGTATCAGAGTGAGTGATTCGAATTCCGCAGTGTTATAAAATTTTAATCAGGTAATCATCCAAAGCCGCTTAAGAAGATTGTAGTTAATTATAATATAATTTAACTATCTGTTTTTTTCATAAAAATAAGGTCAATAGAAAATGAATGATAAAAAAGAATTATTGAGGGAAATTTCAAATAAAGCGGATGCATTAATCATGGATAGTGACCAACCAGCACTAAAAATATTTATCGATACATTAATCGATGGTGGCATGGAATTTGATGAAAAAATAGACGAGGCTAATTTCTCATATATTGTTGGAAATTGCTATCAGTGTTTATATAAGCATACAGAAATGGAGTGGTACTCAGATAACCTCAGTAAGGCTGTTATTTTTTTTAGAAAAGCATTGAATTCTATCAGTGAGTTAAAGTTCCCAAGTAAAGAAGAGCTTTTTTTGAAAAGCTGCATTGAAACAAATCTTGCCAATTCTTTAAGCGCGCAAGGACGAGTATTTTGCAGCATACCTTTATGGGATAGGGCCATCAATCAAAACAATCCTATTGCTATGATCTGTAAAGCTCAAAATGAATTATATCTAGCTAAAGTTCTATATGATCCCGGCCATCAAGAGTATCATCTATATGTGGCCTACAAGCTTATCGAACAAGGGCTCAAATACAAAGAATATTTGTATAAAGACCAACAAACTGCCTTTGATGAAGATGGTGAGTTCATGAGCTTTAAGTGTTGGTTCGAAGAGAACTTTACAGAATCATCTTTTAAAGTGTACGAAGAGGAGGATTACGATTTTAACAATAAAAAGCATAAGGATTATTTAACATGGTGCGGTGATAATAAACTTTTCATCAATGACTTAAATGATGTTCTTAGTTCTGATATTGTTTATCAAGATATTATTAGTCTGCCAAATTTCCGTTATCAAATAAATAAGTCCTTATCAATGCATGAGACGCTAATGTATCATGGTAATTTCGATGAGTTGAAAAATGAATATTGTTATGCTCGTTATCTTTTTTTTACTGCTCTAAGTATTCCTGAGGATAAAAAACATTTCTTTAATGACACATACCCACACGTTGAAGACATGTCACACTCTATAACTAATTTAAAATCTAGCCATTATAAAAGTGCATTCAGAACTCTATATTCATTGTTTGATAAAATATCTTACTTCCTCCATCGATTTCTAGAGCTTAATGATATTAAAGATGACAGTAAAGTAACCTTTGATGCGATATTTAGAGATATCTCTAAAAGAGAACGATGGGTTCCTCATCCGCGATTAAAGATGAGTAAAAACTATTTTATTCATGCATTATTCTACATTTTAAAGGATATTAGGGATGTTAAAGATGCAACCTCAATCACACGTTGGCTAGATCCTGATGCGAAATCATTTTCTGATATAAGAAATGCATTAGAACATCGTTCATTAAAAATTGTTGACGACTTTGGGTATACACTATCGCAGTTAGATAAAAAAGAAACCTCAGCACAATTAGATAGATATCAGAAGGAAAAAGAGCAGTGCGAAATTGATTTAAGAAATGTGTACCACGATATCAAAAATGGTACTAGTTCGAGTTGCATGTCGGAAATGGTTGAAAACAAAAAAGCATTAGAAATAAAGAATCAAAAACTAATATCTTTGATTGATGAACAACATAGGTTGTCTACTCATTCTCTGTTAGTAACAGTCAGCGAGTTCGAATCGAGGACATTGACTTTAATGAAACTGGCAAGAAATTCAATAATATATTTATCACTGGCTCTTCATTTGGAGGAGCAATCCAAGCCACAGTGGGACGGGGTAATCATGCCAACTGAAGTGCCATTGAAGTAATATAATTAATAATTTTAATTTAATAACTTCAATCAAGTTTTATGTTCTTGTCTCTAAATCGTATCGTATTAAGTTATATCCTTAGTTTAAGATATGAATAATATAGACGATACATTAGTGGTAATATTAAAGACCCTAAATCTCACTACTTCGTTAATGGACTTTTATGAGGAATATTTAAATTAATTAAGGCTGATCAGTATCGCTAAATCACATCTTGGAAATTCACCTAGAATATATAGACAAAGCATTTGTGTATAGAAATGTGTATATAAAAATTAATTATAATAATTTAATTGTTATATAACAATGCATTATGTTTTATTTGCTGTTCCCTTCACCCGCTCCAGAAGCACTTCCCAGACCTTCCGTAATCATCCTGAAAAACCCAATAAAAACAAGTTGTCAGCCTGGGCGCTTTATGACCAAAATCAGCTATGTTCTAACGAAATCGATTAATGTTTTGAAGAACTTACCTGATGATTTTTGTCATTTAACATTTTTAAATCAGTAGGTTAGGGTTATTTTATCGAGCCCGTTATTTTTTCCAGCCTATTCTTAAATCGCTAAATGCTAGATTTGTGCCATCCTACATGGGTGTACCAAACATAGCTGATAAATGAGGGAATCATGAAAAAGACAATTTTAGCCTTATCCGCACTTCTTTTGGCATCTCCTGTATTCGCTGATACCACAACAATGACTCACGCGACCGACGATACAGTAGCGCAGGCAGAAAAGGGTGCAGACACCGCTAAGGAAAAACTTCACCATGCCCAGGACAAAGGGGCAGAGTTGAAGCTGAAGTCCAAGCACGCAGCTGAAGGGAAGGCGGGTAGTACAGGTAGCAAAGTGTCTGAAGGCACTCAAAAAGCCTGGCACAGTACCAAACAAGGTACTGAAAAAACGTGGGATAAGACCAAGCAAGGGGCTGAAACCCTTAAGAACAAAGTCACTGACTAATGTTCAAATTCAAGGCCGGGTCACCGGCCTTGATTCTATTATTAAATCTGCGGATTATTCACCATATAAACCAGTTCGACGTTGTCTTTATTGGCATACACCGCCATGAAGGGTTTATCCATCACAAGCTGCTTAGGCTTAGGCCTACTACACAAAGATGCATACCGTGAGAAAACGTTTATAGCTTTACTTCCTTCTTCATCTATATTCAGGCTCGTTATACTCTTGAATACTTCAGTGTCCAGCAGACTCCCACCCAGCCCGTGTTCTTTCTCCCAGTGACGCAAATTTTTATTTTCAACCACAATATTTGTCTTCGGTAGCCCGACGCGACACTCTATCTCAGTGGGTTCTAATTGGCCGATAATAATATTATGAATGAGCTGTTTTATTTTCCCTCTATCATCGGTGCTGAGTTCTTTCGTTAATGGACCGATGAAAATCCCCCGCGTCCCTCCTTTTATGGCTAACTCGAACGCTTCTACATTTTGAGTATTATCCTGCATTTCGGTGGAATAATACTTCACAGTGCGCGTATCGAAGATAAAATCTGGTTTGATGACGTCGCCATTATTCAGGGTGAATTCATTGGGTTTGATTTCTTGAGGTGGGAACGATGTCAGCCATTTTCTATTATAAACGTTAATATCAAACAGTGCCGGGAATTTAGAAATGTCACCAATATTTATCATTTCAGCAAGATTTTGGTCTACACCAGCAACCGTTTTTCTGACATTAGACTGTATTTCCGACAGCTCTTTGAGTGGAATGATATTACCATTAATTTTAGCTAACGCCTCTTTTACGTGCAGGTCGGGAGCTTGTTCGAGGCATAATATCTTGAGATGTTCTTGAACCTTACTCTCATCCTGTTCTTCGGTCGTGAGCCTCAGTGAACGTTGGGCGAGTATCTCCTGGATAGGACGATCTTTGGCTGTTTTAATTTGTGCTGAATTAAGCAATGCGTTGAAAGTATCAAGGCTATTTTCTACATTTTCGTTTTGCAGACCTTGATCTTCTATAAGGTATAAACCTTTCGATTGCATGTTTTTTGCAAGTTTATCTAGCTGGGATTTCACCGCTGGCTCGCTATTTTCATGCACCACCAGTAAGGTTTGACCGCCGACGTTTTCGTACTCTGATTTCCTTATTGTTTCGATCAAAAGGCTTTTTAGGGCGTCGGGGGAGATATCTTGTTGGCAAAGCCCTTTATCGCTCCAGTTCTTACTGATATCGTCTGAAATTATGGTGGATGAGTCTTTCAGATAGTTATCAAGGATAATTTTTGAGTATGCAGTTCTGAGTGCCGACACGGGAAGGTTTATCGTATTACTTTCTAATCCGGCGAAGTCGAATGTATAATCCAAATCTATATTCTGATGATGACTAATTAGTTTTTGTTCTGATTCGCTAAGAGGGGGTTTAATTAGCGGTAAAGTATTGCCTGCTTCAACAAAACTAGAAGGGCTATTTGATGTGTTACTCGTTGTCAGAGTCTGCGTATTTTTTTGCACTGTTTCAGGATGCGTAATGATAGGCGATCCTCCAGCGATTCCTTCAATCATATTAATTCCTATAGAGATATGGGATGTGATTTAATTGTTTTTTTAAAGAAATAAGGGAGTGGAATGAATCATTGTGTTAATGGTTTTTTTAAAAATTGACTTTTTAATAAAATGATTTTTTTTGAGTTAATATTTCCTTTTAGATGTTTATTTTATGCTTTCCATTGTTATGAGTAACGGTGTTTTTAATCAAGCTGTTTGTGAGCGATGGGGGGTATAAGAGCGTTTTTTGAAAATGACGCAATTAATTAAATGGAATAAAAATGAATAGAAAATAAATGTGATTACTAGTCTGCTTCGTTATTTTAAAACAAAGCAAACTGAGGTGGGAGTTTTTTAAATTAATTTAAAGGTATTGTATGACAACGGGATACGTTAAGCCTTAAAGACCACGTGGCAGGTCAGCCAGCAAAGTACATTAAGCGTACCGTGAGTCAGCAGCACCAGAGTGAAGAGGGCGCCAACGACCATCAGGCCGCGCGATCGCAGTATGCGTCTTAGTGGACTCTGGCGCACGGTGACTTTGCATTCCCAATCCATGGGGTTCTTTCCATCCATCATTTTGTTTAGATATTCGTCATTATAGCTAATAGGAATAACTATAGATCCTACCAGCAGCTTCGCCTGCTAACCATCCTGATAAATGAACAGTAGTGCAAATTGGTATTTATTCCAGCCATTTTTCTCTTTCGCCCTGCTATAAAAGCGACGTAATTTAATGACGGATATTCTTATTAGTATAAAGCGTCAGCGTGATAATCACTCACGGGTATTGCTCAATTAATTTGAAGGGTAAAGACAAAACTTTTCGTTATGCCAATTTGTCTTAATGAACCACACTCTTATTACTGTTGTTCGATTTATTAAAAGGATATCCGTGTGATGAATTTCAAAAAGATGGCACTTCCACTGTTAGCTGCAGCTAGCCTGTATGCTCCTCTGTCTCAGGCTGAGGCCATGCATTATTCTCTCGACCCAGACCATACTTCTGTTATCGTAACCTGGAATCACTTTGGTTTTTCTCACCCGACTGCTGATATCCCTAACACCAAGGGCACGGTAGTATTCGATAAAGATCATCCTGAGAAATCACGCGTTGATGTGACTCTGCCAGTGTCTCAGATCGATACTCATGTTCCTGCGCTGACTAAAGAGTTCCTGGGCCCAGACTATTTCAACACTGCTAAATATCCTTCAGCCGTATTCCACAGCACCAAAGTTATCGCTAAAGGCGACAATAAATTTGATGTTGAAGGTAATCTGACCATCAAGGGCATCACCAAGCCAGTGACTCTGCACGCTACGCTGACCAAGCAGGGCTTGCATCCAATGGTTAAGAAGCAGGCGATCGGCTTTGATGCCACGGCTGATATCAAGCGTTCAGACTTCAAAGTGGACAAATACGTTCCTTACGTAGGCGATGATGTCACTCTGACCCTCTCTACCGAAGGCTACGCCAGCAAGTAATGATTAAGCGTCTGAAGTTATAGACGGCAATATTTGCCACTCTCTCACGGGAAATGCTCAAAACTGCTTATTAGGCAGTGACTTGACGTTTCCCGTTTGTGTTTTATTCTGAGATGAACTTCTTCTTTGTCTCGGAACTCTTCCATGTCCCTCTCTTTACGTATCGCACTGCTGAATGATGCCCCGTTGATTAATCAACTTGGTTATTCGACTTATCCCTTTGAAGATCTTTGGGAGTCGAAATCGGAGCTGGCAGAGTTTCTCGAGAATGAATATTCACTGCCTGTGCTTGAGAAGAGTCTAACGGACTCTGACGTGTGCTGGCTCATTGCTGAAACCGACCGCCCTGTGGGCATCGCGAAGCTGACCTGGCAGAGCCCTATTTCGGACCCCGCGTTGACGGGAACGCTGCTCAACAAGCTATATATTGAGCCGGATGAAACGGGAAAAGGCTACGGCAGAATCATGGTGGAAGAGGTTGCATTGATGGCCAAGGCACGCGGACAGCCGCTTCTTTGGCTGCAAGTCCTGGAACAAAACGTAGGCGCTCGCCGTTTTTATGCTTCGATGGGAATGCAACATATTAAGGAAGAAATGTTCATTTCAGCCACGCAACGTAGCAAGTTGCATATTTTAGGGCTAAAACTCTAAAAAGTGGGCGACAGATGCGGATGACAGGCAAAAAAAAAGCTCGCGGGATGGCGAGCCATGGTAAGTGGAGCAAGTAATCAAAATTCCATAGGATGTCTGTCAACATCCGGCGCGTAGTATACACACGTGATGATAAATTGCACAGTTAATGCCATGAATTTTATGCGGATGATGTGTAAAGATTGGATTGCGCCAGGTTTGGTAAGGTTTACAAAATGGCAGTTTCGACAATAAATTCACATGGAATGATTAAATATTCGATTTTAATTAGCATTCTCATTATTAAAGCCCTTCTTGCCGGCGTGGAGAAGGGCGAAACGGATTGATGAATTAAATTTTAGGTACCCAGGTTTCGGCCTCGCTATCATCGGGATAGTAGTAGCCATTGGGTATCGATTGAAGCTCTATCAGGCTGCCCCAAGGGGTGGTGAAGTAGACGCTGCCGTTGTCTTGAGTGTCTTCGTGACGTGAGTTTCCGTGCGGCTCTGACAGCGGTTTCCCGCCTGCGGCTATAACCTGTTTCAGGGTGTGGTCGATATCATCTACGTAAAAAGAAAGGTGGTTCCAGCCTATATCCTGTAGACCAACGGGCCGTTGTTGGCTGTCACTGACTATCTCGAACAGCTCCAGATTAGCGCCGTTACCGATGCGTAAAAGCCGTTGTTTTATGACCACGGTACCGGAAGAAAGGCCAAGCTGCCGCTCCGTGTCTGCCCCTTTCCTCGGTTCATCCTCGCTCGTCAGGCCGTTATAAACGAACTTTGCGCCCAGAGCCTGTTTCAGAAATGTGGTTGCCTGCTCAAGGTCCGGGACGGTAAGCCCGACGTGATTAATGCCGCGGGTCAGTGATTTCTGTTTATGCTCTGTCATGACTTCTCCCAAATGATGTTATTAACCATAAGATAAGTATAGACATTCAATGGGATGCCGCGAATTCGAGGGCAACAGCTTATGACTCATCTAGAAGGCAGAGCCTGGGTCGCGTTCCGAAAAAGGGAAGGTATTGCACCTGGCAAGTGTCGGGCAAAGCGCAGGGGAACTATACTGGTTCTCAGGCTTTACTGATAATTTCTTATTGAGGCGTTATGAAAACTCTATTGGCAACGCTGCTGTTGTCGTCACTGCTGACGTTATCCGCGAGCACCCTGGCGAGCCAGCCGAAACACCTGGAACCTCGTGCTCAGCTGCCGCTTCCCGTTCTTCCGGGACAGCCAAACCAACCCACTCAGCCTACGCAACCCACCCAGCCGCGTCAGCCTGGCGAACAGCCGCAGGGTCCGAATCAATGTATTCCCGGCAACCCAACGCGTTTGCCGCAGTGTCCGACCGCCAACCGTTAACAGGCAATAAAAAAGGGCGGCAAAGCCACCCTTTTAATCACAACATAAAACGATTAATTCTCAGGCGGTGCCTTGCCGTCTTCGATAAAGTCTTCATCAATCTCTTCGATGTTTTCCCTGTTATCGCGACCTGAAAGAATATTCCAGCAGGCGATAAACAGCGCGGCGATCAATGGACCAATCACGAAACCGTTAATACCGTAGACTTCCATGCCACCCAGCGTGGCAATAAGAATTAGATAGTCAGGCATTTTGGTATCTTTACCGACCAGCAGCGGACGAAGAATGTTATCCACCAGGCCGATGATCACCACGAAGAACACCACCAGGAAGATACCCTGCCACAGCTGGTTCGACGCAAAGAAGTAAATGGCCGCGGGAACCCAGATAATGGCTGAACCTACCGCTGGAATAAGGGACAAGAAAGCCATCAGCGCGCCCCACAGCAGCACACCCTCAATCCCGGTAATCCAGAACGCCACGCCGCCCAGCGCACCCTGTACAATAGCGACGATGACGGTGCCTTTCACGGTAGCGCGAGACACCGCCGCGAACTTCATAAACAGGTGGTGTTTAACGTGTTTGGACAGCGGCAGCGCTTCGAGGATCAGGTTGACCAGATAAGCGCCGTCCTTCAGCAGGAAGAACAGCAGGTAAAGCATGATGCCGAAGCCAACCACAAAGCTAAAGGTCCCTTTACCGATGAGGAAGACGCTACCTGCCAGATACTGACTTCCCTTAAGCGCAAAGCCGGAAAGCTTCTGCTGAATGCCAGCCGCACTGTCGAGATTGTATTCGGCCAGCTGATGTTGCGCCCAGACCGGCAGGTGTTGGATAACGTCAGCAATAATCGTCGGCAACTGCGTATTATTGTGCTGTAGCTTGTCGTACACCACGTTAAATTCAATCGCCAGTGATGAGGCGATAATAGCCAACGGTGTGAATACGATCAGGCAGATAACCAACAAGGTAAGCAACGCGGCAATCCCGTTTTTATCCCCCAGCCATCCGCGAAACTTGGTTTTTAACGGATGGAAAATAATAGCCAGAATAGCCGCCCATAAGACCGACGAGTAGTATGGCCGAAGTACATCCAGAAACGCCCATGTGACGATGAAAAGAATCAGGATGAAAAATCCCTTGGAAATACCGTTTAATCTCATTTGTTTCCCCTGAAACTCTATTATTGTCATCGAACTATAGAGCGAAGTTTAGCGTTTGTAACCTAAAGGGCAAAAAACAGGATTTTTCTCTTCTATAAGATATCTATCCCCCGCATAAGCAATGCGTTTTAAATACGTTGTGAGTTGGGGGTAAAAACCGCATTTTTAGCTTTTGATTCACGTGCGGGTAATAGAGACGGTGAGTGGTAAAAAGGGTGCTAATTATTTGCACCAACAGCAGAGAGAATATATTGGTCAACTTTCACGCTCATGGCTATGGCGCAGCGAGCTACCGACCTGGGGTCTGGTGGTCATTATATATGGCGGATGGTTCACCACGCTGGCCTATTGGCAGACGCTGGGACTTTTCCCCGCCACGCTGCTGCTGATTTGGTTTACCACCTGGTATATGTCGCTACAGCATGAACTCATCCACGGACACCCCACGCGCTCACCCTTTTTTAACCAGCTTCTCGGGCTGATGCCGCTCGCCGTGTGGTATCCGTTCGGCCTGTATCGCGATTCGCATTTACAGCATCACCGCGACCAGCATCTCACCTGCCCGGAGGAGGATCCCGAGACCTATTATTTCTCTCCGGCTCGCTGGCAAAGATTTAGCCCCTGGCAGCGTAGGATAATCAGTATTCGAAATACTTTCCCCGGACGCGTTATTCTCGGACCTGCTATCGATATTTTACAAACTGTCGGCGCAATGCTTTTGTCATTTCGCTCCGCTAATATCAAGGCCATCGTCATGTGGCTTCTGCACGGTGCACTGTTAGCGGCAGTGTTTTCATGGATGCATCGGCTTGATTTTTCAATCTTATATTTTCTGATTGTCGTGAGTTATCCGGCGCTGAGCCTGACCAAGATCCGATCCTTTCTGGAACATCGTGCGGCGGAAGATCCTCAGGCAAGATCGGCGATTAATGAAGCCGCCTTGATCTGGCGGGTGCTTTTTCTTAATCTGAATTATCACTCTGTACACCACAATCTTCCGGGCGTTCCCTGGTATGGTCTGCGAAAAATATATTTGCAGTATCGCGAGGGTTATCTGCATCTCAATCAGGGATTCCTGATTGGTGGATATAGGGAATGGCTGCGTCGATTTCTATTCCGCTCCGTTGACGTTAACGTTCATCCGGGGGGGGCTACTCTGGATGAGGTAAGCGATGAGCACCAATAACGCTGTTTCATTACCGATGTACGCTGTCAATCAGCCTGATGTTACCGCACTGTGGTCGGCGCTACGCGCATTGTTATCAGAGCAGGGATTTGATGCAGACAACCTCGACCTAAACTGGCCTGAAGATTTAATTCAGCACTGGGAGCAGCCGCGCTTGTTGCTAAGCCAAACCTGTGGTTATCCGCTGGTGACGCGGCTCGAAAACGTTCAGCCGGTCGGCTGTTTTCACTACGTTGCCGCAGGCTGCGAGGGCGTAGGCTATCGCAGCTTTCTGTTGACGCGACAAAAGGACATGGGCGGTTCACTGCCTGATTTCCGCCAGCGTATCGCGGTGGCTAACAGCAAAGATTCCCAGTCGGGCTATAACGCCCTGCGCAAAATGGTCGCGCCGCTTGGAGGTCAGGGTCCGTTCTTTAGCGAGGTTATCTTCAGCGGCAGTCATCGTCAGTCACTGCTTGCGCTACAGCAGGGTGACGCTGATATTGCCGCCATCGATTGTGTCACCTACGCGCTGCTGCAAAAGCATCAGCCGCAGGCGCTTGCGCAGCTAAAAATCATTGGTGAAACGCCCCTGACGCCGGGCCTGCCGCTCATTACCGGTCCCGAAACGACCGAGAATCAGCTTTGTCAGCTGCGATCTGCGCTGAAAAGGCTGGTCACCGATCCACGCTATCGTCAGGTTTGTCGTGCGGCGCTGATCGGCGGATTCAGTGAGGTGAGTCGTCAGCACTATGACGTCATTCTCTAGCGGACAGCACAGCCTGAGTATCGGCCGTTACTCGGCCTGATCTACACTGAATGGCTGCAATAATTTCAATCTGTTAAAACCTAGCCCGGCGATTAAAACAGAAATTCAATAAAACTGAGGTAGTGCAATGGACAACAATTACCAACCCCCTAAGGTCTGGACTCTCGACAACGAACTGGGGGGAGCATGGGGCAAGCTGAATCGCCCAATCGCAGGCGCGACGCATGAGAAAACGCTGCCGGTCGGCAAGCATCCGCTTCAGCTTTATTCTCTTGGCACACCTAATGGCCAGAAGGTGACCATTCTGCTGGAAGAGCTGCTGGCGCTGGGCGTGAGCGGGGCGGAATATGATGCGCACCTGATCCGCATCAACGAGGGCGATCAGTTCTCCTCCGGTTTTGTGGATGTGAATCCCAACTCGAAGATCCCAGCGCTGCTGGACGTCTCCGGTGCCGATCCTGTCCGCGTATTTGAATCCGGCGCTATCCTGCTGTATCTGGCCGACAAGTTTGGCTATTTCCTGCCAAAAGACTTCGCGGCACGTACCGAAGCGTTGAACTGGCTGTTCTGGCTGCAGGGTTCTGCGCCTTACGTGGGTGGCGGTTTTGGTCACTTCTATCACTATGCGCCGGTGAAAATCGAATACGCTATCAACCGTTTCACTATGGAAGCCAAGCGTCACCTCGACCTGCTGGACAAACAGCTGGCTAAACATCGCTTTATCGCCGGTGACGAATACACCATCGCCGATATCGCTATCTGGCCATGGTATGGCGCGCTGGTGAAAGGCCTGCTGTATGAAGCGGCAGAATTCATCGACGCCAAGTCCTACACCCACCTTATCCGCTGGACTGACGAAATTGCCGCACGACCTGCTGTCGCGCGTGGACGTATCGTCAACCGCACCTGGGGGGATAAGCAACTGGCTGAACGCCACGATGCGACGGATTTTAACGCACTGGGCCTTTAAGCGATAAAATCTATACAGCCGTCTCACGCAGAGTGAGACGGCTTTTTTATGCCCGCTTTACAGGTAACCCCTCAAATATTCGGTCAAACAAAGCAGCGCCATCGCCTGTCCATAAGGCATTGAGGTTAAAGGAATCTGCCGGTAGTAATCCAAATCCTTGCCCATCGCGGTACCAAACGAAACCTGAGTCAGTTCCCCTTGCCCATTGATATGGCGTATCACCGCACGCAGCGCGTTTTCGGCCATCGGCAGCATTTCGCGTGGCAGGTAGCGCTTACGTACTCCCTTCATGATGCCGTAGGCGAACCCGGCACTGGCGGAAGCCTCAAGATAAGAGTTTTTGTCATCAATCAGCGTGTGCCACAGTCCGCTTTCATGCTGATACTGTTGCAGGGCTTTCACCTGAGTTTCCAGAACCTGCAACAGAAACCGCCGCGTCGCGTGCTGTTCCGGCCACCCCATGAGCTCGATAAACTCCGGGATGGCGATAGTCAGCCAGCTGTTACCCCGTGCCCAGCGCGCCTCCGCGTAGTTATGCTGGCCGTCAAAGGTCCAGCCGTGGAACCACAGGCCGCTTTTTCTGTCCATCAGGTACTGCACGTGGAGCAGAAACTGGTAGCTGGCCTCTTCGATATAATCCTCTCGATTCAGCACCTTGCCAATTTTTAACAGCGGCAGCACGCTCATCATCAGCGTGTCGTCCCACAGCTGCTGGTGGTTCTCGTTATTGTAAACGATGTGCTGCAAACCATTGCAGAGGGTACGCGGCATTTCATACATCACCCAGTCAGCCCAGCGTTCCAGCACCGGCAGCAGCGTCGCATTGCGCGTTTCTTCATACCGGTAAGCGAGCGTCAGCAGCGGGCAGACGGTATTGACATTTTTAGTCGGCGTACCTTCTGCCAGACGTGCCGCGAACCAGTCGTCGATAATCGCCAGCGTCTTCTTGTCTCCGGTTTGCTGATAGTACTGATACATGCCGTACAGGCCGATACCGTGCGTCCATTCCCATCCGGCCCAGCCTTTGGTGTCGATCACGCGGCCATCGTCGAGCCGCAGCAGGAATTCACCACGCTCATCGCAGATGTTCACCAGATTGTCGCCGAGCTTGCCGATCAGCTGGTTCAACTCCTCTCGCGGCAGCAGGAATTCAGGCTGGCGGAGCAGGGCACTGTGTTTTACCGGGAATACCGGGCTTGTTTGCTGTGCTGACATAGTGAGTCCTATCTTTTTACCGGGTTAGTCAGGGGCGCCATGCCGTGCTGTGTAGTCTTCAGCGCTGACGCAGGGGTTCTATTACGATTCAGGAAACCGATGTTGTTGTTCCCCCACAGGTTTTCATAGGGCATCCCGGTCAGTGCCTCGACCGTAGCTCGCGCCTGTGGGGTGGTCTGTTCGGGAACGATACTGTCGGCAAGGCGCATTTTCAGCGTCTCCTCGCGCAGGATTCGATGGGTATGCAGATTGAGTTTAAAACGCAGCGAGATAATGAATCCCACCGCCAGCGTGCAGACGGTGCCCGCACTCAGAATAAACAGGATGGTATGGGTGACCGTTTCGCTCTGCACCGCTTTACCTGAGATGAAGCCGGAAAGATGCAGCACAATACCGACCAACATGACTGCGCCGGCCTGCGATGCCTTACGGGTCAGGGTCATGATACCGGCAAAGATCCCCTCGCGGCGCTGGCCGGTGACCGCTTCGTCAACGTCGGCGATGTAGGTGTAAATATTCCACGGCACATAGTTGATGCCACCGCGGCCAAGCCCTGCTAACGCCGAAATCAGCAACAGCAGCGACATGCTGTCGCTCATTCCGGCATACCACAACCCGGCATAAGACAGCGCGCTAACGGCAAACAGCACCACCACCAGACGATACGACGGCGCAGGCCCGATGCGGATACACAGCGGAATCATCGCCATCACCGCGATAAACTGCAAAATTGCCATGGTGCCCATGAGGTCCGAGGCAATCTGTGCACTCTGCATAAGGACAAACACCACGTACCAGGTGAACACCGCGTTAAACATATCCTGTGCAATGTACCCGCCGAGGTACATGCCCAGATGCTGGCGGAAAATACGGATCCGGAAAGTGGAGGCCAGTTCGACGAAGAGTCGTTTGAGGCTTTGCGCCAGCGTCAGGCTTTGCTTCTCCTCCAGCGCCCGGCGTGACTCCTCGGAGAAATCTCCCGGTGCACGCTCCCAGGTAAAGCACCATACCAGCGTCAGGACCACCGCGCAGATAATGGAAAATACCAGGCTGGCGTAAAAGAACGACACCGCATTATCTTTGCCGAAGATGCCAAGCAGCACCCCCGGCAGGAAGGCGGCCAGAATCGCCGACAGCTGCGCCAGCGCGATGCGTGCGCCCGAGAACTTGGTCTTTTTCTTAAAATCGTCGGTCATCTCCGGCACAAGCGTCTCGTAGGGCACCAGAATCATGGTGTAGACGATGTCAAACAGTAGGTAAGTCAACAGATAGTAGAGATAGCTCATCTCTCCTACCCACATCAGGCTGTAGCTAAACACGCAGGGAATCCCGAGCAGAATAAAGAACTTACGACGACCAAAGCGCTTGCCCAGGCGAGTTGAGCCGAAGTTGTCGGTCAGGAATCCCATCAGCGGGCTTATAACGGCGTCGAGCACGCGGGCAAGAGCAAAAATGAACGTCGCTTCTATCGGCGTCAGCCTGCAGAAGGTGGTGTAAAAGTACAGCAACCAGGCGGCGGTGAGGGCCGTGGTGCCAGCGCCGAGAAAATCGCCTGCGCCGTAGGCGAGGTAATTGGCTAATCCAATCTTGCGAGAGGTCATGGTAAAACTCCCTGAACGTGACAGCTAAACGTGAACGCCGTGCGCGCCGCGCAAGGCGGTCGAAATCGGGCGTCACGATGTTTTCCGGACAACTCAGGCGGATTAGCATTGAAAGTAGAGCGAGTCAGGCGCTTTAACCTTCGCGATTTGGCAACCTTTCGTGAGAAAGTGGCAAAATCACAAAGAGAAGCCTGACCTAATTCTAAATTTATAAAACAGTGTTTTATTTTTGTGTAGATTCGAATGCGGATTTGAGAGGTGACACACAAGTTTCGAGCAGCAGATTACGGATCCCGCGGTGACCTCTGCCAGCCGCTATCGACTGGCTGTACCAAGGCGAGGATACCCGGCGCGTGCGGCCTGAGCGCGGCGATAAAAGGCACCACGGGAAATAATCGACCCTAGTGCACCGCCGTGCTGCCTCTGAGCATTAGCGTTGACGGCAGCATCACGCTTTCTTCGACGTCATCACCCTGTAGCGCGGCAAGAATATGCTTGCCGGTCTGGGTGCCCATCGGCCGATAGGGGATGGCAACGGTGGTCAGCGAGGGCGAACAGATTTGCGCAATATCGCCGTCGCCCAGACCGGCAATGGCCAGCTGTGCCGGTACCGAGATGCCTTTTTTGTGGCAAGCGGCAATGGCCCCGCTTGCCAGCTCGTCGGAGGTGCAAATCAGCAGGTCCAGTTCGGGCCAGTTGAGCAAAATATCGGGCAGCAGACGTTGGCCCGTTTGCACGGTGGGTGGCAGCGAGGAGCTGACTACCCGGTGCGGGGACTGGTTCAACGACAGAATGGACGAGTGCCAGCCGCTCAGAATCTGCTGCACTATGTGGTGTTCATGCGCAGCGCACAGCAGGGCAATGTTCCTGTAACCCTTTAGTGCCAGTGCGTTAATCAGCTGCTTGATGGCCAGTCCGTAGTTGGTGCCGATATTGATGCCTATCGGTGTAGCAAGGGTGGCGCCGACCTGCACAACCGGAATGGTGGATTTGAGCAGCAGATTGTTGCTCTCCTCGCTACAGTCGAAATCGTACATCACCATCGCCGCCGGGTTATACGACAGCATCATCTCGATAAGTTTGGATTCGTCGGCCGCCGTGTAGTGATCCTCAGCCAGGATCACGTTATAGCCTTTGGGCTTTAATACCTGATACAGCGCCTCGGAAAACTCGGCGCAGCCCGGCGTACTCATCGAAGGTACCACCATGGTGACCAGCCGCGAGGTGGATGACGCCAGATTGCTCGCCGCCAGATTCGGCACATAGCCCAGCTCGCTTATCGCGGCCTCTATTTTCTCACGAACCTGAGGGGAAACTTTTTCCGGTTCTCTAAGCACACGAGACACGGTCATCGTGCTGACGCCGGTCATTTTCGCGACGTCGGCCAGAGTACTCTTACCTGAGTTCCGCCGTTGTTTTGCCTTCATTTCTTCCCCTGTCGTCCGTTGCGCGATGGTGGCCTGCGGGCCTGCAACCTTTGTACGCCTGCCGGCGATTATAGTCGATAGCCCCTAGAATTGTTAGCGTTAACATGATGTTATCAGTCTGCGTGTTAGCGCTAACAGGTTTTGCGATTTTCATCACAGAAAATAGCGCATCGCTTCCCCTATACTCCTGAAAACATTATTTCATCGAGGTTCTCATGCTCGCCAAGTGGTTAACGTCAGACAGAATAAACATCGTGGAGCGAGTCGAGGACTGGCGTGCGGCGATTCGCCTCTCCGCAGCCCCGTTGCTTAGCGCCGGCGCGATTTCACCTGCCTACGTCGACGCGATTTTTGCCTCCCACCAGCAGTTGGGCCCGTATTACGTGATTGCCCCAGGTCTGGCGATGCCGCATGCGCGCCCGGAAGAGGGCGTGATAACTCCTGGCCTTTCACTGCTTTACGTCAAGCAGGGCGTGAACTTTGATGCCCAGGAAAATGACCCGGTTTACGTGATTGTGATGCTTTGCGCCATCAACGGCGAGGAGCACCTCGAGATGATTTCACATCTGGCTGAGTTGTTTAGTGATGAAGACGACTTCCAGGCGTTGATCAAGGCCGATACCTATCCGGCGCTGAATGCTCTTATCCAAAAATACTAATCGAAGGTGTGATATGAAAAAGATCCTCATTGTCTGTGGTAACGGTTTAGGCAGCAGCTTTATTGTCGAAATGAACGTTAAAAAAATCATTAAAGAGCTGGGTAAAGAGGCGGAAGTCAGCCACACCGACCTGAGTTCGGCCAAGTCAGAGGCGGCAGATATTTATATTGGCTCCAGCGAAATTATTGCCAATCTTGACGACGGTAACCGCAAGGTCTTTGGGTTAAATAACCTGCTGGATAATGCAAAAATTAAAGAAATTCTCGCCAATAACCTATAACGATTTATAACGATAAGCCTCTCTCTTTCAGGCTGCCATTCGGCGGCCAGTGCGTTTGTGCGCCTGAAAGCGCGGAGGAACATATTCCGATTATCTGGAGTAGTTTATGCTCACGTTTATTATTAATGATGTACTAGGGACTCCCGCTATTCTCGTCGGCCTGTTTTCATTAATCGGCCTGCTATTACAGAAGAAATCTTTCTCCGATACGATTTCCGGTACCCTGAAAACGATCATGGGGTTCTTGATTCTGATTGCCGGTGCGGGCGTGATTGCCACGACCTTAACCAGCTTTAGCGAACTGTTCGTTCACTCCTTTAATATTCAGGGCGTGGTGCCTAATAACGACGTGGTTTCTGCTATCGCGCAAAAGAACTTTGGTACCTCAACGGCAATGATCATGATCTTGGGCATGCTGTTCAATATCGTCTTTGCGCGTATTACGCCGCTGAAATATATCTTCCTGACCGGCCACCATACGCTCTACATGGCGGCCATGCTGGCGGTCATTCTCGCCACTGGAGGCTTGAGTGGATTCCCGCTGGTATTGACCGGCGCGTTAATTCTCGGCGCGCTGATGGTGATTTCACCGGCTATCCTGCAACCCTTCACCCGTAAAATCACCGGCAGCGATGATTTCGCGCTGGGGCATTTTGGCTCAACCGGCTATCTGTGTGCCGCGCTGGTAGGGAAGCTGATCGGCAAAGGCAGCCGTTCCACCGAAGAGTTCAAGGTACCGAAACACCTCAAGTTTCTGCATGACTCGTCGATTGCCATCGCGCTGACCATGACCATTCTGTTTATCGTGCTGGTGCTGATTGCCGGTAAAGAGTTTACCGAGACACAGGTAAGCGGTGGGCAGAACTATATTATCTTCGCAATTATTCAGGCCATTACCTTTGCGGCAGGCGTGTATATCATTCTGGCCGGTGTGCGAATGGTCATTGCCGAAATTGTTCCTGCGTTCAAGGGGATTGCCGATAAAGTCGTGAAAGACGCCAAACCGGCGCTGGACTGCCCGACGGTATTCCCGTTTGCCCCTAACGCCGTCATTATCGGCTTCCTGAGCAGTTTCTGCGCAGGCCTGATCTGTATGTTCTTCTTCCCGATGCTTGGGCTGGTGATTATCGTTCCAGGCCTGGTGCCGCACTTCTTCTGCGGTGCGACGGCGGGCGTTTACGGCAATGCCACCGGCGGACGTCGCGGCGCGATTATCGGTGCGTTCGTCAACGGTCTGATTATCTCCTTCCTGCCAGCGATTCTGCTGTCGGTGCTTGGCGGTCTGTCTAATTCGACCACCTTCGGAGATGCCGACTTCGGCGTCGTCGGCATCATCCTTGGCAAGCTGATGAGCGCGTTCCATTAACAGAGCGGGGGGAGATTTACTCCCCCTTTTGCTGAAAGAAGTTCAACAACAGTTGCCACATATGATGAGCCGCGGGGCTGAAACGCCGGTCAGAGTTGCGCAGCAGATGGCACTGGGCTTCGGTGGCAATAGGATGGTCAATCGGTACCGCGACCAGAATATTGTGCTCAATACGCTCACCCGCCGCCTGCGCAGTCATGAAAGAGATTCCCATCCCTGAAATACTCAGACTCATGGCGGTCGAGAACAGGTTGCAGCGATACGCCGGGGTGAACAGGTAGCCCTGGCTCTGGAACATCGCGTTCATATGGCGCTGCAAACCAAAGGTCTCGCTGAGTGAAATAAGCCGATGCTTGCTGAGTTCCTCAATCGTCACTTTCCCCAGTTTGGCAATCGGATGCTGCGGATTCACGACGGCGCAGATGGGTCCCCACGGGAAGCTGTGGCGCTTCAACTCTGGGTTACCTATCGGACCAAACGCCAGCGCCATATCGGCCTCGCCCTGAACGATAGCCGCCAGCGTATCCTGCATATTCCCGGCGACAATCTCAACGAAGACGTTGGGATAAGAGGCGGCAAATTTTTTCAGCACGTATTCGACGAAGGTATCGACCAGCCCAGCGCCGACGCGCAGGGTAATCGCCCCGCCTTTCATATAGCGCAGATCTTTTAGATGACGTTCGAGTTTAGTCCGCCGCTCGCGGCTTTCGAAGAAGTCGTCCGCCAGCAGTTTACCGGCTTCGGTCAGCACCACCGTGCGGCCTTTGCGTTCGAGCAGCGGCAGTTGCAGGGTACGTTCGAGCAGTGAAATCTGTCGACTGATCACCGAAGCATTGACCCCCAGAATATCCGCAGCACGACGGATCCCGCCCTGAATGCCGACCTCGTACAGATAGCTAATCTGTTTTTCGTGAAACATCTCGTCCCCTCTCTTGCACGCCCATTGTTGCCTACAGGTCAACAATATCTGCATTGAAACGATATTTATATCAGCAGAGTGGTTGGTGATAATCAAAAAAAGCGCGTAAACAGACCTCCAACACCAGGAACCCTTATGCAAACCGCTTACGATTATCTACAGCAGAACGCGACGCTTATCTTCGACGACATCAAACGCCTTGTTCAGGCGCAGTCGCCTTCGTTGAATAAAGAGGCCACCGACCTCTGTGGCGAAACGTTGCAGCGCATTGTTTTTGAAAGACTTGGCGTAACGGCGCAGGTTTGCCAGCAGCAGACGCTGGGCGACCATTTGCTGTTCTGCGTGGGCGATGGCCCGCAGGTTACCAGCATTCTTGGGCATTTCGATACCGTATGGGACATTGATGAAATCCCGATGCTCGAAAAAGACGGCAAGCTGTTCGGCCCTGGCGTGCTGGATATGAAAGCGGGCCTGATTCAGTCAATCTGGGCGGTGCGTGCACTGATGCATAACGGCGGTTTGGCGCAGCACAGTATTCGATTTATCTGTCCGTCTGACGAAGAGCTAGGTAGCCCGAGTTCTCGGCGCTGGATTGAACAATCGGCCATCGGGTCATCACGCGTGCTGGTTGCCGAACCCGCCGTGGTCAATACCCATGAGGCGAAGATTGGCCGCAAAGGGTCCGGGCGTTTTGAGGTTCGTATTACCGGCCGCGCCGCGCATGCCGGAAATAATCCCGAAGAGGGGATCAGTGCGGTGCAGGAGATGGCGCATCAAATCCTTTATCTCCACGGCTTGAATGCGCCCGAGGCGGGCACCACGGTCAACGTGGGGGTGGCTAAAGGCGGCAGTAAAATCAATGTGGTTGCCGACGAAGCCGTGCTCGGCGTTGACCTGCGCGTGACCAACACCGGCGAAGCGGCGCGCGTTGAGGCTGCCATCAAGGCCTGCAAACCGCATTTGGCCGGTGCCGAAGTGACCGTGAGCGGCGGCATGTCGCGTCCGCCAATGGAGCCAACGCCGCAGAATCTGGCGCTGTTCCATCAGGCACAACAGGCGGCAAAACGCCTTGGTGTCAGGCTTGAGGGGAAATCGGTGGGCGGCGGCAGCGACGGTAATTTTACCTCGGCGCTGGGCATTGCCACTCTCGACGGGCTAGGTGCCACTGGGCAGGGGATCCATGCTCGCCACGAACACATTATTATCGACGATATTCCCCTGCGTACCGCGCTGTTGGCTGAAATTATTCTTGGCGAGAAAATAGCCGGGTAGCGCCAGACAATATGCCCGCCAAAACGGGGCGCTATTTTGGTGCACGGTCTTCCGAATGAGTGCAATCGGTCGTTGGCGCGTCAGGGTATAGAGTCAGGTTATTAATACCATCCTTATAAAAATAAGGGTGGTTTTTCTGCTGCGATAAATTTCATTATTCCCTCGGTTTTTTATAGCCTATTTACCTTAAGTCGCTCACCGATAGTAATTTATATTATTTAGCCTCTTTTATTAATATTGGCACGGATCCTGCCTTAACTCTTTCAGGTGAAAATCAAACGCAACGGTTAAGTGTAAATTATATCGGGATTTATTATTCACCCATCCTGCTAATTAATTTTCCGAGTCCGATATTTTGAAATGACAGTGAAAGGGGAAATACAATGAGTGATGTTCGAATATCCGAAGATAAACCTGCCGACCAGGCAGAAGAGTGGAAAGTCGGTAAGGGCGCGTATATTGCGCTGATCGCCGTTATTCTGATGTTCTCCGGTGCTTTTCTTAAAGTAGACGGCATGGCGTGGCTGGGCGCGTTTGACTTTACCACCCTGGGCGGCGCATTTGGCACCATGAAAAATCCGGCTACCGACACCTTCGTCGGTGCGGGGGGCATTAGCGCCAAGGCGGGCTTCCTGTTTGCGCTGTCGCTGGTGCCGACGGTCATGCTGGCGCTCGGCCTGCTGGAAATTTTCACCCACTATGGGGCGATTCGCGCCGCACATAAGCTGTTAACGCCGCTGCTCAAGCCGATTCTGGGGATCCCGGGGCATACCGGACTGGCGCTGATTACCGACCTGCAAAGTACCGACGCGGGCGCTGCGCTGAGTAAAGAGCTTTACGACAGTAAACGCATTAGCAAAAAAGACGTCGTGATTATGGGGGCGTGGCAATATTCCGGTGCGGGGCTGATTAATAACTATTTTTCGATTGGTTCCGCGATGTTCGCCTCATTAACCCTTCCGGTGATTATTCCGCTTTTGGTGATGTTTGTTATGAAGTTTGTTGGCGCGGTGTTTGTCCGCTTTGCACTGAACACAGTTTATAAAAGAGATTTCGATAATGAGTAATGTTGCCAAGGTTTCAAATAACCCCTTCGATATTTTCGTGGTCGGCGCACGCAAGGGCTTTAATATTGCTATCAACAACCTGATGCCCAACGTCGTCATGGCTTACGTTATTTCCGAGATTCTCAACCTGCTCGGTGTGATGAATTTTCTCGGCCACGCGTTTGCACCATTAATGGGCCTGCTGGGGCTGCCGGGCGAAGCGGTAACGGTACTGCTGACCGCCTGGCTCTCTTCATCTGCTGGCACCGGGGTAGCGATAAGCCTGCTGACTAAGGGAACGCTTGACCCGGCGCAGGTCACCATACTGGCGCCGGCCATTTTCCTGATGGGCGCACAGCTTCAGTACATGGGACGCTTGCTCGGGGTAGCTGATGTGCCGAAGAAGTACTGGCCGCTGCTGATGGTAACCAGCATCCTGAACTCCATTATTGCCATGATTATTATGCGTGTGATTTCTTAAAGTTTTATCTGGTGAAGGCGTCATGTCTAACATGCTTGAGCACTATCATTACTTATATTAGGTCCCGAGCTGGGCTTCACTGAATTTAAAACCTCTGCCTGCATTGCCGAGGTCCTGGAAGCGGCGTGAGGGGGTTGACCTCACGCAGCACCAGCGTGGTCTGCATTTCTTTAATACCCGGCAGGCGGCGGATAGAAGCTATTACGCTAAACGAATAATGAATCCCACCGGGCTTTTAGATAGTTAATAACCTAAATTAATTACCTGGATATTAATAAAAAAATGTCAGTAAATGATAAGTTTTTCGTTATATACACAGATATATATCGATGATAGCATTATTTTTCTGTTTAATTTATCCCCGTTTTTGATTGCCAATTTTCTGACTGCTTTTTATTGATAAGTAATGGCAACATAACTGCAACATATTAATTGCGGTGGGGAACTATTTGCCTGAAAAATATAAATGTTAAATAAAAGTATATTCACTTGCGCCGCGTCTTTATTAATTCTCTCGTCTCAGGCTCGTGCCGATGACACTATTGTGGTCAAAGGCACTTCTCCCCAGGCCACCACCCAGTCTGAACCTGCCTCACCCGACAAGCAGGCTACGATGGGCAGCCTCGGAAAACGCGCCATCGCCGACACCCCTTATTCCGTTGAGGTGCTGCCTCAGTCGCTCATCAAACGTCAGCAACTGCAAAGCGTGACCGACCTGTATCGTTATCTGCCTTCCGTGCAGGGTGACGGTGCGCGTCCGCAGTCGCGCGGCATGCAGGGCAGCGTGGTACAAAACTCGATGATCGACGGCCTGAACGTGGTTTCGACCACCGATTATCCGGCCGAACAGTTTTCGCAGATTGAAGTGCTAAACGGATTGGCGGGCGCGCTTTACGGTCCGGCTAATCCGGCGGGTATCTTCAACTTTGTTTCCAAGCGTCCGACCGACGCGCCGCAGCGCAGCATCACCGTCGGCGGCGGGACGGGCACGGGCACACAGCTGGCCACCGATCTCAGCGGCCCTCTCGACAGCGAAGACCGCGTGAAGTATCGCCTTAATCTGCTCGACGACGAGGGGCGCGGCTATGCCAGCGGCAGCACGCGTCGCAGACAGTTGGCGAGTCTGGGGCTGGATTTCCAGCTGACCGACAAGCTGACCATGCAGACCCACTTTAGCTATTACCACTTCTACCAGAAGGGGCTGCCGGGTAAATTTGCGCTGGCAAAAGGCACCTCGTTCCCAAGCGCGCTGAACCCTACCGACGGTCGATATGGGCAGTACTACGCCGGTGATGACGACAAGACCACCACCGAAAGCGTGCATTTAAAGTATGACTTCGACGGTAACTGGCTGGGGGAGTTTGGCTTCCTCCACCAGGTTGCCGACCGTGAGTCGACGGCTGTTACCAACACGCTGACCAACAATGCTGGGGCTTATACCTCAACGGTCGCCAGTGCGACCGCCAGCCGTTTCGTGATTAACAGCTATATGGCTAACCTCTCTGGCCGCGTCGATACCGGCTGGGTATCTCATGATCTGTCGCTGGGCATGCGCGGTTTCGTATGGAAAAACTATAATCCGGTCGGCGGTGCGACCACCACGCTGGGTTCAGCCAATCTCGATAACCCGCTGTCGTTCAACGAGCCGGATTATCCTGACTTTACCGACCGCTACCATTCGGCCAGCAGCACGCAGCAGTCGTTCCTGATGGGCGATACGCTGACCTTTAGTCCCAAGTGGAGTCTATTGCTTGCGGGCAGTGAAAGCTTTCTGACCTCAAGCAACTATGCCAAAACCGGCAGCCGCACCAGCGCGTCCGACAACAGGGGGTTCAGCGGCTCGGCGAGCCTGATGTACAAGCCGGTCGACAACCTGACGCTCTACACCACCTATGCCGACAGCCTCCAGCAAGGCGACGTGGCGCCGTCGGGCAGCAACAATGCCGGGTCGATACTCGCACCTTATCGCAGCAAGCAGGTCGAAGTGGGCAGCAAGCTGACCCTGGGCAAAACGCTGCTGACGGCGGCGCTGTTCCAGATTGAACGCCCTTACGCTTACACCCTAACCGACGGTGATTATGCGGTTGACGGCACCCAGCGTAACCGAGGCCTCGAGCTGTTGGCCGACGGCGACCTGCGTCCTGACCTGCATATTTTTGGCGGGGTGACCTGGCTTGACCCACGTCTGCGCGACACCGGCAGCGACAGTACCGAAGACAAACAGGTCGTCGGCCTGCCGCGCGTGACCAGCGATCTGCTGGTGGTCTATGACCTGCCTTATGTGCGCGGTATGTCAGTGAACGCCGCCGCGCACTACGTTGGCCGTCGCGCTACCGATAATGCCAACAGCACCTGGGTCGGCAGCTACGCTACCTTTGACTTGGGCGGCAGCTACCGTACTGATTTGTTCGGAACAGCCACCACTTTCCGACTGGACGTCACCAACCTGACCAACCGTCACTACTGGACCAACATCGTGCCGGGCGGTCTGAATGGTTATACCGGTTCGGGTTACGCCAGCGCCTCGCTCGGCGATCCGCGCATGGCACAGCTCTCTATGCAGGTTGATTTTTGATAACGGATAACGTAATGAGCAGAGACTTATTTAAAAATCGGGCGTGGTTGCTGGCCGCCACGCTGATGATGACCCCGTTTCACGCCGCGCAGGCCGAGCGGCAGGTGGTGGACGATGCGGGCACGCGCGTGCAGGTGCCCAACCACGTCGAACGTATCGCCGACGCCTGGTATGCCCATCATTCGCTGCTGATGACCTTGGGGGCTGGCGACAAGATAATCGCCACCGTCAATCATCCGCAGGATCATCCTTGGATGTTTCTTATCCAGCCGTCGCTCAATAAAGCATTGAGCGTACGCGGCGTGACATTTAACAGCGAAACGCTGCTGGTGGATAAAACCGACGTGGTGTTTACCGCCAAAGGCAATGCCGACGTCAGTGGTTATCGTCAGGCGCAGCTTCCTACGCTGGAGATGGCGTTCGATGACTTCTCCTCAATGAAGCATTCGCTCCTGACCACCGCAGAGGTGCTTGGCACGCCAGAGGCAGAGCAGCGGGCGGTGCTTTACAATCAGTATCTGGACCAGCACATCGCCGAGATCCAGGCTAAAACCCGCAAACTGACCGCCGCTCAAAGGCCGAAGGTTTTGCATATCGTTTCGCTGCATCCGTTGAAGGTCGACGGTAGCGGTACGCTGATTGATACCTGGATCCGCCTGGCGGGAGGCACAAACGCCGCCGGTGAAGTGAAAGGCAACATGAAAGAGGTGTCACCGGAGCAGGTGCTGGTCTGGAAACCGGACGTCATCATCATCGGCGCAGGGGCAGGGACGTTGGCGCATTCTGATTACGCGCAGCTGTTCCAGTCGCTGCCCGCAGTGCAGCAGCACAAGGTGTGGCAGAATCCGGCGGGCGTTTTCCCGTGGGACAGATACGGCACCGAGGCGGCTTTGCAGATCCAGTGGGCGGCGCAGAAGCTGCATCCTGAGCTGTTCCCCGATCTCAATATTGTGTCGGCGACGCAGGATTTCTACCGTCGATTCTTTGGCTACTCGCTGACCGCCGAGCAGGCACAACGTATTCTTGCGGCGCTGCCACCGGCTAAAAAACGCTAATTTTATGCGTGGGGATTCACCAGGGCGGTCAGGATGTGATCCTGCCAATGACCGGCAATTTTTAAGTAGGATTTTGCGTAGCCTTCTTTCTCGAAACCCAGGCGCTCGAGCACTCGGGCGCTTTTTTCATTGCCGGGGATGTACGCCGCCATCACACGATGTAGCCCAACGTCCTGGAAGATGAATTGAATACTCCGACTCAGAGCCTGGGTCATAATCCCTTGCCCCTGTTGGTTTTCAGCCAGCGAATAGCCCAAATGACAGGCCTGAAATGCGCCGCGCGCGATGCCGGTAAAATTGCAGGCCCCCAGCATGTCGCCATTCTCACGGCTGAAAATGCCAAACTGATAGCTACTGCCCAGTGCGGCCTCGCTCTGGCCGTTGGCTAAACGCTGCTGTATCTGGGCGCGCGAGTAAAAACCGTCGGGCCTGACGGGTTCCCAGCGGGCGAGATGGGCGAGGTTTTGTGAAAAATAGTCCTCAACCCGGCGGGTATCCTCAGGCGTTAATATTTTGAGGTAGAGCGGCGTACTGCCGATATTCAATTCCATCCTACGCTCCATAATGTTTAATTATTTTAATCAGTTACGAATCCAAAGATTATTGATTCGATTGTCGTTTAGTACAAGGTCCTGTATTAAATTTCCCCTATACTGGCTCCCGCAGAATCGCTGCAACATTCAGGGAGAAGGACATGATGTGGTGCATACTGGCAGGCTCGTTGGCCGCCTTACCTTTTCAGCGCAGGCTGGCGCTGCTGTTAGGGACCATTGCACTGGGATGGGCCTGCCTTGAGGGCGTTGTCGATCTGCGTGGCGTGGTTGCCCTCGGCATCATATTACTGATTGCGCGCGTAAAGATGCATGCGACGGGGCATTCGCGTGTCCTGACTGCCGGAGGTGAAATCCTGCTGGTTATCGCTGCGCTGGCGCTGTTGGTACACCAGATTCCCGGGTTTTATAATCCCAGGATACTTGATGACGTGCAGGCTGGGACTCACAGTGCGCCGTTCACCCTGTACTTTAATTTCGACAAGGCGCTGATGCCGTTTGTGCTGCTTGCGGCACTGCCTACGCTTTTGTTTACCCGCTCTGATTATCATCCCAAATGCTGGCAGTGGCTACTGCTGATCCTCAGCATGCCTGTGCTGCTGATGGTCGCGATGCTGCTGGGTGCGCTGAAGATTGAACTGCATTTTCCAAGCTGGCTGGGCAGCTTTATGCTGGCGAATCTGTTTTTTGTCTCGTTTGCCGAAGAGGCGCTGTTTCGCGGCTATTTACAGCAGCGTCTGGCGGGATGGCTGGGAAATCTCCCGGCGCTGTTTATCGCTGCCCTGATATTTGGGCTGGCACACATTGGCGGCGGACTGCTGTTGGTGGTGTTTGCGTCGATGGCGGGGCTGATTTACGGGCTGGCATGGATGTGGAGCGGCCGACTGTGGGTCAGCACGCTGTGCCATTTCGCGCTCAATATGTGTCATCTGCTGGTATTTACTTACCCGATTTATTGGCAGGGTTAACGGGGTGCCAGCACCAGTGCCAAGGCTCATAGATAAAACCCCACGGATTATCAGGCGGGAAGGACATTTCAAAGCCAAACTGGTGGGCGTGTTCGCGTAACCAGGCAAAGGCCGGTGTATCGCCAAACACCCCGCTGACTTCATCACATTCTGGCGTGTTGATATCAATGGCGCGGCCAGTGTGGTGCTCGCTACAGCCGGGCGGCGCAAGGTAGCTAAAGAATTCTTCGGGCGGGACGCCGAGCTGCTGTTTTTTCTTGATCAATGACATCTGATATTCAACGCTGCGCCAGGCCGAGACCAGATACAGGTCGATGCCAGCGGTCTTGGCGCATTGGTGCATCCTGCGCCAGGCATTTGCCGCCTCGGGCAGCAAAAGAAGGGCTTTTCCTTCGGCGTTAGTCTCTGCCGTGACCAGCAGCGTGCGCTCGGCTTCTTTGAAAAAGGGCAGCTTGCGGTGAGCAATCACTTCGCTGTCGATGCCCATTTCTTCGAGCCACTGCCTGATTTGAGGGAAATTTTCGACCGCAGGCATGGCCGGTTATTCTCCGCGTGACTGATTGAGTATTTTCGCCATCGCCTTGCCGGATGAACGGCGTGCATTCTTATAGTCGTCTGCGGCTTCCACGAAGGCCTTCAGCAACTCCCGATCGTGCTGATGCTGTAAATACTCAGGGTGCCACTGCACGCCCATGCAGAAGTAATAGTCTTCGCATTCAATGCCTTCAATCACACCGTCCGGTGACACAGCGTTAACCCGACAGCCTGCGCCGAGGGTTTTTACCGCCTGATGATGGGAGCTGTTGACCTCGTAATTGCGAGCGCTGACTAACTTGCTGAGCCGCGTGTTTTCAAGGATTTCAATCGGATGGCGGGCACGTTTCTTGCCACCGGCGTTCTCGGTATCAACCGTAGTGCTGTGTTCAAGCGCCTCGGGCAGAGCATCGGGGATATGCTGGATTAGCGTGCCACCGGTCAAAACGGCAAGCAGCTGTTCACCGCCGCAGATGCCCAGCAACGGCATGTCGCGCACCATCGCCCCTTTGACTATGGCACTTTCAAACGCAGTACGGGCGGGTTTGAGACGAACCTGAGAGCTGCTTTGCTGCTCGTTAAACAGCTCAGGTGGCACGTCAAAGGCGCCGCCTGTAACAATAATGCCATCACACAGGGTCAAAAACTCATCCGCCAGCTCACCGTGATGCGGTAACGCCAGCGGTACAGCACCGAGCTCCGCCAGGCTAGTCATGTAGTTTTGACGCAGCGCATACCACGGATAATCGGCATATCCTCCGGCCTCTTCGCTATCCAGCGTAACGCCGATGACCGGTTTGGAGTGGGGAGTAATGGGCATATTGGCTCTCTTTTTGCCTCGGTGAAGGAAAAAATTCAACACCTTAAGATATCAATGGCAAAGCTGAGGTCAATGTTAATTATTGTTCAATTTAATCACAGCGTGAATTCATAAAGCTGATGATGACTGGCGACCACGGCGTGACCTTCCTCGGTGACCCAGGCGCGGAACATGCCCAGCGTGTTGTAAGGTGCGCTGACTTTGCCGTTGGCGTCGATGGCAATCACCCCGGCGCCCACCCCGAGATCCCGAAACTCGCCCATCACCAGATGCGCCGAGGCACTTTGCAGACTTTCACCGGCGTAAATCATGCGTGCGGCGATGTCGTAGGCCATCACGTTACGGATAAAATATTCCCCCTGACCGGTGCCAGAAATCGCGCAGACGCTGTCGCGCGCATAGGTGCCGGAGCCAATCAGCGGGCTGTCGCCGATGCGACCCACCGGTTTGTTGGTGTAACCTCCCGTCGAGGTGGCGGCGGCCAGATGCCCGTTCACGTCCAGCGCGACCGCCCCCACGGTGCCGTGTTTCTCTGATTCTCTCGCCGCCTTGTAAGTCCCCGCTATCTGATGGCGGCGCATGGCTGCAAGGGCTTCAACCCGACGCGGGGTGGTGAAATAGTCACTATCGACGCAGGCCAGGCCCTTCTGCTCAGCGTAGGCGTCGGCACCCGCACCGCTCAGCAATACGCTTTCTCCGGCGTCGAGCAGGCTGCGTGCCGCCAGCACCGGATTACGGATATGCCTTGCCCCGCAGACGGCACCGGCCGCTAGCGTTGCGCCGTCCATGATGGCCGCATCCAGCTCGTGTTCTGCGTCGGCGTTCAATGCCGCACCGTAGCCTGCGTTGAAATAAACCGAATCTTCCATCACCAGCACCGTGGCCTGCACCGCATCCAGCGCACTGCCGCCGCGTTGCAGAATTTTCCAGCCAGCGCGTAGTGCCTGTTTAAGATGGTCACGCGCCTCTTCCCACTCCTGCGGGGTCATGTCCTCTTCGGCCATCACGCCACAGCCACCGTGCAGCGCCAGAGAAAGTGGGGGATTTTTTTCGTTCATGGTTTTCTCGTTTCTCTATGATTCAAAAGGCACTAAATGACAGGCGACGCGCTGACCGCCCGATTTTAACGCCAGAACAGGCCTTTCCGTGCGACAGCGGTCGGTCACGTAAGGGCAACGGGTGTGGAATCGGCAGCCTGAAGGCGGCGAGAGCGGGCTTGGCAGTTCGCCGGTCAGGCTGACATTTTTACCGCGGTCAGTCGGATCCATGCTTGGCGCGGCGCGCAGCAAGGCCTGGGTATACGGATGCAGCGGCGTGTTGAACAGGGTTTCGGTATCCCCCACTTCAACCACTTCGCCGAGATACATCACCGCCACGCGATGCGAAATATGCCGCACCAGCCTTAAATCATGGGCAACAAAGAGCACGGTCAGGCTGAGTTTCTGCTGAAGATCGAGCAGCAAATTCACTACCTGTGCCTGCACCGAGACGTCCAGCGCCGAAACCAGCTCATCGGCAATCAACACCTTCGGCTCGACCGCCAACGCCCGGCTGATGCCAATGCGCTGACGCTGACCGCCGGAAAACTCATGTGGGAGTTTGTCGATAGCGTCGGCGGGTAAGCGCACCAGCTCCATCAGCTCGCGGATGCGTGCCGGAATGTCTTTTTTGGCGCACATCTTATGCACCGACAGCGCCTCGGTCAGCACCTGCCCAACGGTCATGCGCGGGTTCAGCGAGCTGTACGGGTCCTGAAAAATCATCTGCACCTGGCGGTTAAAACTACGCCGCGCTTTACCGCGCAGGGCGGCAATATCTTTGCCGTTGAAGTAGATTTTGCCTTCATTGGTTTGCAGCAAGCCAACCATTGCGCGGGCGAGCGTCGATTTACCGCATCCCGATTCGCCCACCACGCCGAGGGTTTCCCCCGGCATCAGATCCAGCCGTACGCCGTTTAGCGCCTGCACAAACCTGCGAGGCTTCCCCTGAATTTTGTCCAGAATCGACTGGCCGACCGGGAAGTGAACAATCGCTTCCTCAACGCTAACGATCGGCACCGTGCCGTTTACCGTGATTTCGCTCATCTTATACGCCCTCCGGCAGCGGTTTTAACGAGGCAGACGGGCTCAGGCTGGCGTGATGATAACAGGCCACCTGATGCGTTGAATTCAGTGACTCAAGCGGGGGAACCTGCTGGAGACAGACGTCGGTTTTATAGCGACAGCGCGGGCTAAAACTACAGCCTTGCGGCAGATTCAGCAACGACGGCGGGGTGCCTTCAATCGACTGTAGCGGTTTACGCTCGCCGCCGTTTTGCGGCACGGAGGCTATCAGCCCCTGGGTATAAGGATGGCGAGGTTGACTGAAAATCTCTGCCACCGGCGCGGTCTCGACGATACGTCCGGCGTACATCACCGCCACACGGTCGCACAGCTGGGCCACTACGCCGAGGTCGTGGGTAACGAAAATGATGCCCATACCGAGCCGCTCGCGCAGGCTGAACAGCAGCTTGAGGATTTGTTCCTGAATCGTCACGTCCAGCGCGGTGGTTGGCTCATCGGCCAGCAGAAGGCGCGGATTACCCGCCAGCGCAATGGCTATCATCACGCGCTGGCGCATCCCGCCTGAAAACTGGTGCGGATAGTCGTCGAGGCGCAGTTCAGGGGCCGGGATCCCGACCTGATTCAGCAGCTCAATGGCGCGCTGGCGTCGCTGTTTGCGGTTTAAATCGGTATGCGCGCGCAGGCTTTCTTCTACCTGCCGCCACACGGTGAGTACCGGATTTAGCGCAATCATCGGCTCCTGAAAAATCATCGCAATTTCACCACCGCGAATACTGCGCAGTTCGGCCGGTTTCATGGTCGAGATCTCGCGGCCCTGCCATTTAACGGAGCCAGAAATCTCGGCGCTCGACGGCATCAGACGCAGCAGCGAGCGCAGCGTAACGCTTTTTCCCGAGCCAGATTCACCCACTAACCCGAGTATTTCTCCCGGCTTGAGGCTAAAGCTGACGTCCTGAATTGCCCGCAGGCTGCCGCGAGAGGTATGAATTTGGGTGTTGAGCTGGCTCACCTCGAGCAAATTTGTTGTGTCACTGTGTTGTTCGCGCGTTTGGCTCGGCATAGTTTGCTCTCATTTTTGCTAACGGCTTGTCATCAGTTGTCGATCCAAGGCTTAGCGGCTTCCAGGACGCAGCCAGTCTGACAACAGGTCGCCAAAAAGGCTGAATCCCAATCCGGTTAATACGATGGCTATCCCGGGGAAGATAGTTATCCACCACGCGGTATCCATAAAGTTTTTGCCGGAGGCGATAAGCACACCCCATTCTGCCGTTGGCGGTTGCGCACCGAGGCCGAGATAACCGAGGCTCGAGCCGAGCAGAATGGCCAGCGCCATGTCCGTCATCCAATACACCAGCGTGGTGGTAATGACGTTCGGCAGCACGTGGCGGAAGATAATCCTCGGCGTGCTGTAACCCATGACCTTGCCCGCCGCAACGTACTCCAGCCGTTTCTGAATGCTGACTTCGCCGGCGATAAGCTTGGCGTAAAACACCCAGTAAATGATGCCGACGGCGATATACATGCTGTTCAGGCCTGGGCCAAGGATAGCGACGATGGCAATCACCAGCACCAGTAGCGGGAAGGTGACTACCGCATCAACAATCCTCTGGAATAACATTTCGGCAACGCCGCCGAAATAGCCCACCAGCAGGCCAACCAGAGTGCCGAACACCATCGGGAACAGCGTGGTGAAAAAGGCAATTTGCAGGTCTATCTGATAGGCGTAAACCACGCGCGAGAAGATGTCGCGACCAAAGTTATCGGTGCCAAAAAAATGTTGCAGGCTTGGCCCTTTGAGGATGGCGCGATAGTCAAACTTCAGCGGACTTGCCGTGGCCACCAGATGTGGGAAAAACGCCATCAGCAGGCTGAGCGCCAGAATGACGCAGCCGAGAACCGATGACCACGGCAGATGTTTGCGCCATTTTCGGGTGATGGAACGTTGGGCAATGAGCTCACTCATCGTGCTCTCCTCGGGTCAATCATCACCTGAACGATGTCGGTGAGCAGGAAAATTAGCGAGACCAGTACGGACAGTACGATGACCAATCCCTGAATCATCGGGTAGTCGCGGCTGAAGATGCTGTCGACCATCAGCCGTGCGATGCCCGGCACCGCAAACACGGTTTCGGTTATCACCGCGCTGCCGATAGTGGTGCCAATATTGAGCGCAAACAGGCTCAGCATCGGAATCAGAGAATTACGCAGAACGTGGCGCATCAGCACCACGCGCGTGCTTAACCCTTTCGCGCGGGCGAAGGTAATGTATTCGGCGTCGAGCACCGCAATAATGGAGTTTCTCAGGCTGCCTATCAGCACCGAGGTAATACTGACCGCCAGCGTCATTGCGGGCAGAAACAGGTGATAAACCCTTTGTCCCCAGGTGTCGCCGTAGCCGCCGACCGGGAACCAGTGTAATTGAGCGGCGAATACGGTCAGCAGCACCAGCCCGATATAAAAAGAGGGCATCGACAGCGTGACCTGTGACGCACCGCGTATGGTGATATCGGTGGCGGTATTGCGCTTAAGCGCCGAGACAAAGGCCAATGGGATAGCCATCACTACCGAGAACAGGGCGGCCATACCGGTCAACAGCAGTGTCACCGGTAAGCGTTCGGCGATGACCGAGGTCACCGGCGCATGCATCGCATAGGAGTTACCCAGATGTCCGCTGGCAATTTGGCGCACAAAATAGACAAACTGCACCGGCAGAGGCTGGTCGAGTCCAAGCTCTTTGTTGATGCGGGTGACGTCGGCGTCGGTAGCACGATCGCCTATCATCGCACTGGCCGGATCGCCGGGCAGCAGGCGCACGATAGTGAAGGTGACCACTAAAATCACCAGCAGCGTCGGAATAATCAGCAGGATGCGTTTAAGGATATACGAAAGCTCAGTCAAAGCTCACTCCCAAACCCGTCATCACTGGCGCTGTAATTCAAAGGATGACAGCGCCAGGGATCAGGTTTTTACTCGGTGTAAAAAGACCCGTTACTTCTTCAGCCAGGTCTCGGTGAAGATGTTATTACCCAGCGGGATCTGCACGAAGCCCTGCACGTCTTTCTTGAGCGCGACAGGGTAGGAGCTCTCATACAGCGGAATGGTTGGACCGCTGGTGTTGTAGATATCCTGAATCTGCTTGTACTCTTCGGCGCGCTTGGCCGGATTGATTTCCTGCTGCGAGGCTTCGAACAGTTTGTCTAGCTCGTCGCTCTTCCAGCCGGAGTGCAGCGCCTGAATGTTCTTCGAGTAGGCGTAGTAGGACGTAATCTCGTTCGGATCGGCGATATCGTCGGTCCACGGCCCAATACGCGTGCTGAAGTTACCCTTGCGGAAGTTGGCGTTCAGCGTGGCGTTGTCCATCTGGTTGATGGTCAATTTGACGCCAATCTGCGCCCACATCTGTTGCAGGCCGGTGGCGATGCTCAGGCTGTCTTCGTTACCCGCCAGAATATTCATGCTGGTGCTGAAACCAGCAGGATAACCGGCCTCTTTCATCAATGCCTGCGCCTTCTCGACGTCGACCGGCCACAGAGGTTTGGTGCCTGAGTTGAGCGGGGTAGAGGTCGACATAAACGAGGTCATCGGCTTGCCGAGACCGAAGGTCACCAGCTGGATAATACCGTCTTTGTCGGTGGCATAGTTCAACGCCTCACGCACCTTCGGGTTCGCCAGCGGGTTTGGCTTGCCGTCGATTTCAGGACGGGCATTCACACTCGCTACTTCTACGCGGGTAGAGGGGAACAGCGCCATATTTATCGCCGGGTTGCCCTGTAGCTCTTTAACGCGTGAATAAGGAATAAATTCTGCGCCGTCCAGCTCGCCGGACTGTAGCTTCAGAATACGGGTGGCGTCGTCAGGGATGATTTCAAACTTGATGCTGTCGAGGTAAGGCAGCGCCTTGCCGTCCGCGCCCTTGGCCCAGTAGTACGGGTTGCGGACCAGCGTCATGGTGGAATTATGCTGCCACGACTTTAAGACAAACGGGCCGGATCCAATCGGATGTTCGGCGAATGCCGCCGCTTTGTCGTGGTCGGTCGCGCCCGGTTCCGCCTCAAACTGCTTCTCCGGCATGATAGCGGTATTGAACACCGTCAGCGCAGTCAGGATCGCCGGATCGGTATGCGACAGATGGATAACCACAGTATGCGGATCGCTTATCGTAACGTTATCGATTGCGCTGACCAGAAATTGCCACACGCCGTTGCCCGGCTTGGAGGCACGCTCAAGCGACCACTTAACGTCTTCAGCGGTAATCGGTGAGCCATCAGAGAATTTGGTGTTGGGGCGCAGGGTCAAGGTGACGCTTTCACCGTCTTCAGACAGTTTCCACGCCGTTGCCAGGCCTGGCTTGAAGCCTTTGCCGTCGTTGGTCGGTAACAGCAGCGTGTCGTAGAGATTGGATAAGATCCAGATATCGTTATTGCTTTCGTTAAGTACGGGTTCGAGGAAAATACTGTCGCCAAAGCGACCGTAGGTCAGTGTACCGCCGCGCTGTACTACCTCTGCGGCCTGGGCGGAAATCGCGTTGAGCGCGCCCGCGGCCAGTAGTGCAATTAAAGTCAATTTAGGCATAACTTTCATTACCTTGCCTCTCTGTTAGTCAGAATAAAATGTTTGTCAGGAACGACTATGCCGCCCTGAAAAACACCAGGGGCGGAGCCTGCAAAAATGGCGGTGATGATTGTGTTCTAGTTAACTAATACGATAATTGAAGCATTGGTCACAGATTGTCAATAATCAGCGCAAAAAAAATGCAACAAATGAGCTTTTGTTATTAAAGTTGGCGATTTTATCGCTATTTATTTTTTATAACATCTTGCATTGCCGTAAAAAACAGCATTATTGTATTAGCAGACCAGTACACTCATCAAGGCAGAGTATGGAATTCCACCTCGACCGTGACTCTTCAATCCCGCTGGGCGCACAGCTGCGCGGCATGATTGAATATGCGATCACCTTCGGCGCGTTAAAGCCTGGGGAGCAGCTTCCTTCGGTGAGGGAAATGGCCGACATACTCGGCGTCGCACCCATGACTGTGGCGCAGGTCTACCGCGAGCTCAAGGCGGCGGAGCTGGTCTACAGCAAGCCCGGTGCGGGCACGTTTATCGCCGATGCGTCGATGCTGGTGGGGTCTTCGGGGCTGAATCTCGACGAGCTGCATCAACATCTCGACGCGTTGATTAACTGCGGCATCCTGCTCGGTTTCAGCGCTACCGATTTAGGCGCCCTGGTCAGCAATCGCTTCAGCGAAAGGCAGCGGCAGCTGAAGAAGAAAACCGTATTTTTGATTGGTAATTTCATCGATTCGGCAAGGGATTACGCGCATTGCATTGCGGAAACGCTGGGTGAGATTGCAGTAGTAGAAGCCACAACCCTGACCGACCTGAGAAATGACGAACTGCTGCGTCAGCACGTTTCTAGTGCCGATCTGCTGTTAACCTTTGCCCACCGTCGGCGTGAGGTCAGCCAGCTGTTTCCGGGTCAGGCATTGATGAATATTAGTTTTATACCGTCAGAAACCACGCGACGTTCGCTGGCCTCGCTTGAGCCGCTGACCCGCACGCTGGTGGTATCGATTTTTCCAGAGTTTACGTCGCTGATGACTCACGGCGTAGCGCGTTTTGCACCACACGTTACCCAGGTCACCGTGGTCCACCGCGATGACCCTCAGCTTGGCGAATTATTAAAAGAGACCGATGCACTGGTGTACGCCACTGGCGCTCAGGATCTCACCGCTCAGTTGAGTGAAGGGCAGATTTCTTTTGAGTACAGGCATGTTCCTGATGCAGGAGAGATTCAGCGGGTCGTCGTTCCGCTGCTGCAGCAGGAAATTTTACACGCGTCCAACACCGGGGACCGCAATGAAAATCAGTGAAATGAACTGGCAGCAGTTAGAAAGCTATTTAACCACCGACGATCGAGTGATTGTGCCGCTCGGCAGCACTGAGCAACATGCTTTGCTCAGCCTGTCGGTGGACTCGATTTTGGCAGAAAGGGTGGCATCAGAGGCCGCAGAGCCTTATGGTATTCCTGTCTTCCCCGTAATGCCCTTCGGGATGACGCCCGCGTTTAGCGACTATCCCGGCACCATCAGTCTGAGTATGCAAACCTATGTCTGTCTGCTTAACGACATTCTTAACAACCTGAAGCGTCAGGGATTTCGTCGAATTTTGTTCGTCAACGGTCACGGCGGTAACTCGCCTGCGCAGAACATTTTCAGCGAATGGATGGTCAATAATCCGGGCGTGACGGTGCAGCTGCACAACTGGTGGAATGCGCCAAAAACCTGGGAAAAAGTGATGTCCATCGACCCCGTCGCTTCACACGCTTCGTGGATGGAAAACTTCCCGTGGACGCGTTTAGCCGGCGTAACGCAGCCGGACCAGCAAAAGCCGATGGTCGATTTGGTCGCTCTGCGGAAAATGGACCCGACGCGCGCCAGGGCTTACCTCGGAGACGGCAACTACGGCGGTTACTACCAGCGGGCCGATGACGAGATGCTGGCAATCTGGCAAACCGCACTGGCTGAAATCCGCGAGGTTATTGACGCGCTGTAGGCTGCCTTTCATGAATCCACGGCGCGAGACGCGTCAAGGTTTACCTCTCGGAGGAGGAACGCATGTCAGTAGCCACTCAGCTTGAAGAAGAGAGTTACCCTGAACAGCCTCAGGCCTTGGCACCGCTGGTCATTTGGGGCGCGGGCGCCATTGGTGGTGCAATAGGCGCCTCCTTTATCGAGGCCGGACAGCCGGTGATTTTTGTCGATAATGTCGCCGAACATGTCGCCGCTATCAATCTGCACGGTCTGCGAATTACCGGCCCGATGGGCGATAAAACGGTGCATGCGCAGGCGTTTTTACCCGAGCAGCTTGAAGGTTTACATTGCGGTGTGCTGCTGGCGGTCAAGTCACACCACACCGCCGCCGCCATTCATCAGATAGCGCCCCTCCTTGCTCCTGAAGGTTACGTCGTCTCGATGCAAAACGGCCTCAACGAGCGGGTCATTGCCGACGTGATAGGTGCCGAGCGCACCGTTGGCGCATTTCTTAATTTTGGGGCAGACTTCCTCGAACCGGGCGTCATCCACCACGGTGGACGCGGTGCGGTGGTCATCGGCGAACTGGACGGGATCACCCGGCCGCGCACCGAGGCGCTTTACCGCCTCCTTCAACATTTCGACCCTGCCGCTGTTCTGACGCCCAATATCTGGGGATTCCTGTGGGCAAAAATGATTTACGGCGCGCTGCTGTTCGCCACTGCGCTCACCGACGACAGTATTGCCGACGTGCTGGCGATGCCGCGCTTTCGCCCAGTATTGACCCAGCTTGCGCGAGAAATCGGTGCAGTAGCGCATGCGCAGAACATCCTCCTGGAGGGCTTCGACGGCTTTGATCCTTCGGCGTTTCTGCCGAATGCTACGCCCGAGCACACCCAACAATCCTTTGACGACATGGTGGCGCACAATCGCCGCTCGGCAAAGTCGCATTCCGGCATCTGGCGTGATTTGGCGGTGCGTAAACGCCAGACCGAAATCGACGCGCAGATTGCTCCGGCTATCGATATCGGCATCGGCTTTAACCTGCCAATGCCGCTGACCACGCGACTGGTGCAGCTTATTCATCGGGTTGAACGCGGTGAACTGCCGCAGACCTTTGAAACGCTGGCGCGGCTTGAACTTCATGAGACGGGAACGCCTTAATGCAAAATCCTTTTGATTATTCGCACCGCACGGTGCTGGTGACCGGCGCGGCGCAAGGGTTTGGGCGTGCGATTTGTCTGGCGTTTGCCCAGCGTGGCGCGCGGGTGATTGCCTGTGATATTCAAAAACATCTTGTCGAGGAGACGGCGGCGCTGTGTGGTGAAACGGCGCTGGCGTATGAGGTCGACATTAGCTCGCCCGAGGCAATTAGCGTGCTGTTTAGCTCCCTTGAGGCGCGCCATCTGAGCGTCGATACATTGGTCAATAATGCGGGCGGTGTGGTGGGACAGCAGGGTCAGCCGCTTGAAGAGGTGACTTTTGCCCAGTGGCAGGCGATTGTCGCGGTTAATCTTAACGGGGCATTTTTGATGTCTCAGGCGGCGGTCGTGGGCATGAAAGCGCACAAGTTCGGCCGCATCATTAATATCTCGAGCCGGGCAGGGCTGGACATCAGCCTGACCGGCATTCAGGCCTACGCCAGCGCCAAGGCGGGACAGATTGGCCTGACGCGTCAGCTGGCGCATGAGCTGGGGCCGTGGAATATTACCGTCAATAATGTCGCACCCGGTTTTATCCGCAGTAATCCGTCAACGGAAAAACAGTGGGAAGCGATGGGCAGCGAAGGTCAGAAACGTCTCATCGACAATATTGCCCTCAAACGCCTCGGCGTGGCGGAAGATATCGCTCATGCGGTGCTCTATTTTGCCTCAGACTGGGCAAACTGGGTCACCGGGCAGATTCTGAGCGTCGACGGCGGAAAATAACTTTTTACGGCTCTCCTAACGTGAGAGCCTCATCAATTATCCCCATAGTTTTTATCCCTTTAATCACAAAACGTTATCATTTACATTGTTGTGTAAAGTATCTGTCTCCACGAATCATCCGGAGATGTTTACTTGCGCAATCTTTACGTTGCCCTAAAAACAGTCTCCCTGTAAATTCTGGATAATGGACCTTTCTGGTTGAACGACCTTTTTCAGCTGTTTTCTTCCCATCACTCGTGCGAACTAAGAAATTTATGCTGCCAACTGCCACATCTCGCTCTAAAAGCCGCAAAACTTTGTGGTTTATTCTCGCTGTAATCGTACTGGCGTTCGTAGCCTGGTTCTTCATTTTTCATAAAAGTGCGTCAAAAGGCGGAGCGCCTGAGGGCAATGCACATCACCGTGGCGGTATGCGCGGCGGAATGAGAGGCGGAATGCCGGGGATGGGAGGAGGCGCAACGCCGGTGCAGGCGGGTGTCGCATCACAGGCTAATGTGCCGGTGTATTTGCGCGCGCTGGGCACCGTTGTCCCGAACGCGTCGGTTACCGTCACCAGCCAGGTGAGTGGTCAGCTGATGAAAGTCTACTTTACCGAAGGGCAAAAAGTCGAAGAAGGCCAGCTGCTGGCGCAGATTGACCCGCGCAGCTACCAGGCGACGCTCGAACAGTATCAGGGCGACCTGGCGCAGAATCAGGCGCTGGCTAAAAGTGCCGAACTGACGCTGGCTCGCTACCGTAAACTTTACGCGCAAGACTCACTGGCGCGTCAGGACCTCGAAACTCAGGAAGCGACTGCCGGGCAGTATAACGGTGCAGTCAAAGCCGATTTGGCGCAGATCAATGCGGCAAAACTTAACCTTGTCTATGCGCGCATTACCGCCCCTGTCAGCGGTCGCGTAGGCCTGCGTCTGGTTGACCCGGGCAATATCGTCAGCAGCAGTTCGACCACCGGGATTGTTACCATCACTCAGACTCAGCCGATTGCCGTGACCTTCAGTGTGCCGCAGAGCAACCTGCAAACCATCATGAAAGCGCTGCACAACGGTCAAAACTTGCCGACTACGGCTTTCGATCAGGACGGCAGCAAGGTGCTCGCACAGGGAAAGTTGCAGTTTATGAGCAACCAGATCGACACCACCACCGGCAGCGTGGAGCTTAAGGCGATATTCGACAATAAGGATGACGCGCTTTATCCGAACCAGTTCGTGAATGCGCGTCTGCAAATTGGTACGCTGGAAAACGCCACGGTAATTCCTTCTGCCGCGCTGCAGTTAAGCTCCGACGGCGACTTCGTTTATGTGGTCAAGCAGGACGGCACGGTCGTGCGGCAGGCGGTAAAAGCCGGTCCTAACTATGGCGATGACCAAATCGCCGTGCTCTCGGGTGTCACGCCGGGGCAGCAGGTGGTGACCACCGGTATTGACCGCCTTAATGACGGCACCAAGGTTCAGGTGGTCTCCGCTGACAGCATCGCGGCCGCCGCAGCCGGGACCAAGAAAACCGATAAAACCGGCGTAGACAAAGCGACTACCGGCAAAGACAGCGGGCCGAAATGAATCCATCACGCCTCTTTATCCTAAGGCCGGTCGCCACCATTCTATTGATGGTGGCCGTGCTGTTGTCAGGGATTTTCGCCTACAACATGCTTTCGACCTCGGCGCTGCCGCAGGTTGACTATCCCACGATTCAGGTTACGACGCTGTATCCGGGCGCAAGCCCTGACGTCATGGCCTCGGGGGTTACCGCACCGCTTGAGCGTCAGCTCGGGCAGATGGCTGGCCTGAGCCAGATGTACTCTACCAGTTCGACCGGCTCTTCGATTATCACCCTGAAGTTCTCGCTGGACCTGTCTCTGGACGTGGCCGAACAAGAGGTTCAGGCGGCCATCAACGCCGCAAACAGCCTGTTGCCGAGTGACTTGCCGAATCCGCCGACCTATAAAAAGGTCAACCCGGCCGACAGCGCCGTTATAACGCTGGCGGTCACCTCAGATTCTCTGCCGCTGACCAAGGTGCAGGATCTGGTCAATACCCGTATGGCGCTCAAACTGTCGCAGATTTCAGGCGTGGGTCTGGTCACGTTGGCCGGTGGACACCAGCCTGCGGTGCGCGTTCAGGTGAATCCACAGGCGCTGGCGGCACATAATTTGACGCTGGAGGATATCAACACCCTTATCAGCAACAGCAACGTCAATGGTTCGAAAGGAGGCTTCGACGGCCCGCATCACTCGATTACTATCGATGCTAACGACCAGCTGCGCACCGCCGACGAGTACGGCAACCTGATTGTGTCCTATAACACCAGCAACGGCGCCGCCCTGCGTCTGCGCGATATCGCGACGCTGAGTGAAGCGCCGGAGAACCAGTATCTCTCCGCGTGGGCCAACAACAAACCGGCAATCATCATCAACGTGCAGCGTCAACCGGGTGCCAACGTTATTTCGGTGGTCGATGACATCAAGGCACAGCTGCCTAAACTGCAGGCGGCACTGCCGGACTCTGTCAAAGTCAGCATTATTTCTGACCGCACGCAGACCATTCGTGCCTCAATCAGTGACGTGCAGTTCGAACTGTTGCTGTCGATAGCGCTGGTTGTGATGGTGACCTTCCTGTTCTTGCGCAACGTTGCCGCGACGCTTATCCCGAGCGTCGCCGTCCCCCTCTCGCTGGTTGGCACCTTCGGCGTGATGTACCTGTGCGGATTCAGCCTCAATAACCTGTCGCTGATGGCCTTGACCATCGCGACCGGCTTCGTTATTGATGACGCCATCGTGGTGGTCGAGAATATCTCTCGACGACTCGAAGAGGGCGAAACGCCGATGCAGGCGGCGCTGAAAGGCTCGCAGCAGATTGGTTTTACCATCATCTCACTGACTTTCTCACTGATTGCCGTACTGATCCCACTGCTGTTTATGGGCGACGTGGTCGGTCGTCTGTTCCGCGAGTTTGCGATTACGCTGGCGGTGTCGATTATCGTGTCGATGCTGGTCTCGCTGACGCTGACGCCAATGCTGTGTGCCTACCTTCTTCGTCATATTCCGGAAGAGAAACAGAGCAAGTTTTACCGTAAGGGCGGGCAGGTATTTGACAAACTGATTGCCGGTTACGACCGCATGCTGACCGTGGTGCTTAATCATCAGCGTTTAACGCTGTTGGTCGCGCTGGCGACACTGGTTTTAACCGGTCTGCTGTACCTTATCGTGCCGAAAGGATTCTTCCCGTCGCAGGATACCGGCCTGATTCAGGGGATAACGATGGCCTCGCAGGACGTTTCGTTCAGCGAAATGGGCCGCAGGCAGCAGGCACTGGCTGAAATTATTCTCAAGGATAAAGACGTCGAGAGCGTGGCATCGACCATCGGCGTTGACGGTAATAACACCAGCCTGAACAGCGGTCGCTTGCAGATTAACCTCAAACCGATTGCCGATCGCGATGATCGTGCCCCGGCAGTGATTGCGCGCCTGAAGCAGGAAACGGCCTTGGTTGCGGGCATCCAGCTTTATTTGCAGGCCTCGCAGGACCTGACCGTCGACGACCAGGTTACGCCGAGCCAGTATCAGTTCATGCTCTCGGATACCGACAGCACTAATCTGGTGAGCTGGACGCCTAAACTGCTCGATAAACTCAGCCAACAGCCGGAATTTAACAGTGTGGTCAGTAACCTGCAGCAGCAGGGGCAGGTCGCATATGTTGATCTCGACCGCGATGCGGCTTCCCGCTACGGCATTACCGCGTCGGACGTCGATACCGCGCTGTACAACGCGTTTGGTCAGCGTCTGGTGTCGACTATCTTTACCCAGGCGAACCAGTATCGCGTCGTGTTGGAAGTCGCGCCGAAGTATCAGCAGTCACCGGATTCGTTTAACGATATTTATCTGGCAGGCAGCAACAGTTCCAGCAGCTCGAGTTCTAGCTCGTCAAACTCCAGCAGCAGCTCAAGTTCGAGCAGTTCAAGCTCTGACAGCAGTTCGAGCACCAGCAGCACCAGTTCGACCACCACCTCTTCGTCAAGTACGCCAACGCCGATGGTGAAGCTGACCTCGATTGCCAGCATTCATATGCGCACCGGCGCACTGTTACAGGCGCGTTTGAACCAGATGCCGGCGGTGACGGTTTCGTTTAACCTCAACGACGGTTACTCAATTGAACAGGCGCAGGAAGCTATCAAGAAGACCAGTGAAGAGATTGGTCTGCCCGAGAGTATCAGCCTGAGTTATCAGGGAGCTGCCGCCTCGTTTGAAAGCGCTACCGGCAACACGCTGTGGCTGATTTTGGCCGCGCTGCTGACGATGTATGTGGTGCTGGGTATCCTGTATGAAAGCTTTATTCACCCGGTCACCATCCTGTCCACGCTGCCGTCGGCGGCGGTGGGAGCGCTGCTTTCACTGCTGTTTGCCAACACCGAGTTCAGCCTGATAGCGCTCATCGGCGTGATATTGCTGATCGGTATCGTGAAAAAGAACGCCATTATGATGATCGACTTTGCGCTGGAGGCGGAACATAAGCAGCATCTGTCGCCACGCGATGCGATTCATCAGGCCTGCCTGCTGCGTTTCCGCCCGATTCTGATGACTACCATGGCGGCGCTGATTGGCGCGCTGCCGCTGATGCTCGCGAGCGGCAGCGGGGCCGAGCTGCGTCAGCCGCTGGGTCTGGTTATCGTCGGTGGGCTTATCTTCAGCCAGGTACTGACGCTGTTCTCTACGCCGGTTATTTATCTGATGTTTGACCGACTGGCTACGCGCTGGCGTCCTGCCCGCCGTAAAGTACAGGAACAGGAATGAATATTTCCCGCTTCTTTATTTTCCGACCGGTGGCTACGCTGCTGGTAACCCTGGCCATCGTGCTGCTGGGGTTGCTGGGCTATAACCTGCTGCCTGTGGCGCCTTTGCCGCAGGTGGATTTCCCGACGGTGATGGTCTCGGCCAGCCTGCCGGGTGCCAGCCCGGAAACCATGGCTGCCACGGTTGCTACACCGCTCGAGAGGGCGTTGGGGACCATCGCGGGCGTCACTGAAATGACCTCGTCAAGCTCGCAGGGTTCGACGCGGATAGTGCTACAGTTTGACCTGGATCGCGACATCAACGGCGCGGCGCGTGACGTGCAGGCGGCTATCAATGCCTCGCGATCTCTGCTTCCCAGCAGCATGCCTTCATTGCCGACCTACCGTAAGGCAAACCCGGCCGATGCGCCGATTATCATGCTGGCGTTGACCTCAGCCACGCGCAGCAACGGCGAGCTGTACGACATTGCGTCGAGTCAATTGCAGCAAAAGATTGCCCAGATTAACGGCGTAGGGCAGGTTTCACTGACCGGGAGTGCTTTGCCCGGTGTGCGCATCGACCTGCGTCCGCAGGCGATCAGTTCTTATGGGATCTCGCTCGATACTATCCGTACCGCGATAGCCGACAGCACCACCAACCTGCCGAAGGGCGTATTGCAGGGCAACGGTCAGTCGTGGATGGTGGAAGGGAACGGTCAGCAGAGCACCGCAGCCCAGTACCGTCGCCTGATTGTGACCTATAAGAACGGCACCGCCATTCGTCTGAGCGATATCGCCAACGTGTATGATTCTGTGGAAGACAAGTACAACGTCGGCTACTTCAACGGCATGCCGTCGGTGATGATTGCGGTTACCCGTCAGGCCGGTGCCAACATGCTTGATACTATCGACGCCATCAAGGCCGCATTGCCAGAGATGGAGCACGAACTGCCGGGAGACGTAAAACTTAACCTCGGACTAGACCGTTCTCCCACCGTCTCTGAGTCACTGCGCGACACAGAGAAAACGCTGCTTGAAGCCACACTGTTGGTAATTGCCGTGGTATTTGTGTTCCTGCGTAATATTCGTGCTGTGTTGATCCCCGCGCTGGCATTGCCGGTTTCACTGATCGGCACCTGCTCCATCATGTACCTGCTGGGTTACAGCCTCGATAACCTGTCGCTGATGGCGTTGATTATCGCAACGGGATTCGTGGTCGATGATGCCATCGTGGTGCTTGAGAACATTACCCGGCATATTGAAGAGGGCTTGAGTCCCGTCAGAGCGGCGATTCGCGGTGCGGGCGAGGTCGGTTTTACCGTGCTTTCAATGACGCTGTCGTTGATCGCGGTATTTATTCCGATTTTGCTAATGGGCAGTATCGTTGGGCGGCTGTTCCGTGAATTTGCCGTCACGTTGTCTATCTCTCTGGTCATCTCGATGCTGGTGTCGCTGACGCTGACGCCAATGCTCTGCGCCCGCTTCCTGCGCCGCAGGCCGCCGGTAGAGAAACGCCAACCCCGTATCTATATGTTGATTGAGCGCTGGCTGAATAAGCTGTTGCAAGCTTACTCACGCGGATTGAATTGGGTGATGCGTCATCAACTGTTAACGATGTTTGTTCTGTTGCTTACGGTTGCGCTTAACTTCTATCTCTATACCGTGGTTGAGAAAGGCTTCTTCCCGGAGCAGGATACCGGCATGGTGTTTGGGATGCTGCGCGCGGACCAGAACACGTCGTTCCAGTCTATTCAGCCACAGATGATCAACTACGCCAAAATTATCCAGCATGACCCCGATGTCGCGGCGGTAATGAGCTCGGCGGGCAGCGGCGGTTTCGGTTCACGTAATACCGCTAACTTTTTCATACGCCTGAAAGATTTTGATCAGCGCAAATCCACGGCCAACCAGATTGCCAACCGCATCATGATGGAAACCTCCAAGTTGCCCGGTTCGCAGCTGTTCCTGATGGCGGCACAGGATTTACGTATCGGTGGCCGTAGCGCGAATGCGGAATATCAGTACAGCCTACAGGCTGACGATCTAAACCTGCTGCGCGAGTGGGGGCCGAAAGTGAAGGCCGCGCTGACGGCACTGCCAGAGCTGACGGGCGTCGACTCTGATGCCCAGACAGGCGGTCAGGAAGTGATGCTAAACATCGACCGCGATAAAGCGACGCGCCTTGGTGTGAACGTTAAAACCATTGACGCAATGCTCAATAACGCCTTTGCGCAGCGTCAGGTGGCGACCATCTACAAGACGCTGAATCAGTATCACGTGGTGATGTACCTGACGCCGGACTTTACCAGCGATCCTGACGTATTGAACCAGATGTATGTGATAACCAGCGGTGGAAACCAAGTCCCACTCTCGGCGTTTGCTACCTTTAGTAGCGCCAATGCGCCTCTGTCAGTGGCGCATCAGGGGCAGATGGCGACCACTACGCTGGCGTTTAACCTGGCCGACGGCGTGTCCATTGAGCAGGCGCAGGCCGCCATCAAGACGGCGATGGCGCAAATTGCTCTGCCGGATACCATTCAGGCGGGTTATGCGGGCACGGCGCAGGCATTCCAGGCGCTGGCACAGCAGATGCCGTGGCTGATTCTGGCTGCGCTGGCCGCGGTGTATATTGTGCTCGGCATGCTGTATGAGAGCTATATCCACCCGCTGACTATCCTTTCTACGCTGCCTTCTGCGGGGCTCGGTGCGCTGTTGCTGATGCTGATAACCAATACGCAGCTTACGGTGATAGCCCTCATCGGTATCCTGCTGTTGATAGGTATCGTGAAGAAGAACGCGATTATGATGATCGACTTCGCGCTGGACGCCGAGCGTAGGCTGGGGCTCACGCCGCAGCAGGCGATCGTTCAGGCCTGTCTGATGCGATTCCGTCCGATCATGATGACTACGCTGGCGGCGTTTTTTGGTGCTCTGCCTCTGGCGCTGGGCAGCGGGGGGGACGCCGACTTGCGCAGCCCGCTCGGGTTGGCGATTGCGGGGGGGCTGGCATTGAGTCAGGTTCTGACGCTGTTCACCACGCCGGTGGTGTATTTGTATATGGATAGAAGCAGTCGTGCGACCAAGCGTTTGTGGGCGCGTATTCGTCCGCACCACACGCCAACTGGAGCGCAGGATCATGAATAATAGTTATCTCAATAAAGTGAAGCCGGTGATGACAAGTCCTAAAGCAGGTTCAATAGCGTTTCGTCTGGCTCCGCTGGCGCTGGCATTGATGGTCGTCGGCTGTGCCGTCGGCCCTGATTATCATCGTCCTGCGGTTACCATGCCGACCGAGTTCAAAGAGGCCAAAGGCTGGACCGCGGCCGCGCCGAAAGAGAATCAGACCAAGGGTGACTGGTGGGCGGTTTATCAGGACCCCCAGCTCTCCTCTCTGATGAGTCAGGTGCAGATTTCCAACCAGAACGTTGCTCAGTACGCCGCGCAGTACCGTGAGGCGCAGGCATTGGTGACGCAGGCGAGGGCGGAGCTGTTCCCACAGGTGACGGCAACGGTCGACAGTACCCGCAGCGGCACGGCGACAACCACCAGCAATCAGCACTCCGCCGAGCTTGGGGCAAGCTGGGAGCTCGACATCTGGGGCAAGCTGCGCCGCACCGAGGAAGAGCAGAAGGCCAATGCGCAGGCCAGCGCGGCAGACCTAGCCAACGCCACCTTGAGCGCACAGTCTGAGCTGGCGCAGGACTACTTTCAGCTGCGCGTGATGGATGCACAAATTGCGCTGTATGAGCAGAGTATTCAGGCCTATCAGCGCTATTTGACCGTGATTCAGAATCAGTATACCGGCGGCAACACCTCGCGTGCGACTCTGGCGCAGGCGCAGACGCAGCTTGAAAGCACTAAGGCCTCGGCGCTGCAGCTCCAGTGGGAACGTGCGCAGCTCGAGCACGCTATCGCTATTCTTATCGGCAGGCCTCCGGCGCAGTTCAGCCTGGCGGCCGAGCCTATCAAGTTCACGCTGCCGGCCATTCCGGCTGGGTTGCCTTCTCAGCTGTTGCAGCGTCGTCCAGACATTGCGGCGGCCGAGCGCACCATGGCGTCGGCCAACGCTGCCGTGGGCGTGGCGACCGCTGCCTATTATCCTGACATCACCCTGAGCGCATCGGGTGGTTTCAGCAGCTCGGTGCTACACAACCTGTTCTCACTGCCAAACCGCGTCTGGTCACTGGGACCTGAGCTCAGCCAGACGGTGCTCGATTTCGGCGCTACGCGCGGCAAGGTGGCTGAGGCTGCGGCGACTTACGATGCGGACGTCGCGTCTTATCGTCAGACCGTGCTGACCGCCATGGGAGAAGTTGAGGATTATCTGGTTGAACTGCGCGTGATTGACAGCCAGATGGTGGCGCAGAAGAACGCCGCGGACTCTGCCAAGGAGTCTGCGCGGGTGACCTACAATCAGTATCAGGCGGGGATGATCGATTATCTTGACGTTGCCACTACGGAAAACACCAGCCTGACGCAGCAGCAAAGCGTTCTGTCGTTGCTCAGTACGCAGATGGTCACCAGCGTGAAACTCATCGCCGCGCTAGGCGGTGGATGGCAAGCCCCGGACGAGAAATAATCCCGATAAAAAACGCCCGCCGAGGCTGGCGTTTAGCGCTCAGGGGAAATAAAAAAAGGCCGCAACGTTATCCGTTGCGGCCTTTTTTACAGGTTTAACAGCCAAGTGGAAAGATTATTTCTTCCAACCGCCGCCCAGTGCCTTGAACAGCGTGATGTCGGAGTTCAACTGAGCCAGCTTGACCGAAATCAGCGTCTGCTGCGCTGCGTACAGGGAACGCTGTGCAACCAGCACGCTCAGGTAGTTGTCTACGCCGCCTTTGAAGCGCTGCTGCGACAGGTCGTAGTTGCGCTGGTTGGCGTCGGTAGCCTGTTGAACAGATTTCAACTGGTTGCTGTAGGTTGCCTGACCTGCCAGACCGTCAGAAACCTCTTTGAAGGCCGTCTGAATCGCTTTCTCATAGTTAGCGATCTCGATTTTCTTCTCGGTTTTTGCGATATCCAGGTTCGCGCTGTTCACGCCGCCGTCAAAGATAGGAATACTGATTGACGGGCCGAATGACCAAGCGCCTGTGCCGCCCCTGAACAGATTGCTCAGGCTTCCGCTCTCGGTACCGGCAGAACCGGTCAGAGAGATGCGCGGGAAGAAGGCGGCACGTGCTGCACCGATGTTGGCGTTAGCCGCTTTCAGCGTATGCTCGGCTGCGATGATGTCCGGACGACGCGTCAACAAGTCTGAAGGCAGACCTGCTGGCGTTTGCGGGAAGTTCCAGTTGTCTTTCAGGCTAGCATTTTGCAGCAGGTTGACTGGGATCTCGGTACCGACCAGCAGAGTCAGGGCGTTTACGTCCTGACGAACCTGACGGGTGTACTGGGCGATATCAGCCTGTGCACTGCGTACGGTGGTTTCTGCCTGCGCCAGGTCCTGCGAGTTACTCACGCCCTGATCGAAGCTACGCTTGGTCAGGTTGTAAGAATCGGTCTGGCTTTTGGCCGTATCGATAGCCAGCTTCAGCAAGTCGTTATCCGCCGCCAGGCTCAGATAGCCTTCTGCCACTTCCGACACCAGCGTGATTTGCGTTGCACGCTGAGTCGCTGCCGTAGCCAGGTAGGTCTCGAGACCCTGGTCACGCAGGCTGCGTACGCGGCCAAACAGGTCGAGCTCGTAGGCGCTGACGCCCACGCCCGCCGAGTAATCACGGTAGGTTACCGGACCGGTAGACTGCGTTGAGTATAGGCCGCCCGGCAGGTGCGTTGCGGTTTCACCGCCCGTTGCATCCAGCGTCGGCAGCAGGGCTGCACGGTCAATCTGGAAGGTTGCACGCGCCGTTTCAACGTTTAATGCCGCGACCCGAAGGTCGCGGTTGTTTGCCAGAGCTAAAGTAATCACCTGCTTCATATCAAGCTGATTAAAGAACTGACTCCAGCCGATATCCTGTACCTTCCCAGCGTCAACGCCTTTGCTGGTCGTCCAGTCACTGGCAACCGGCAACGCCGGTCGCTCGTACTTGGGCTCCATGGTACAGCCGGTTAATATAGTCAGTGTCAGCGCCGAGAAGAGGGGCAGCGCAAAACGTGGTTTATTCATGGTTCGAAACCTCAGTATCTAAAAGCGGCTTATCTTGTTTTTTTGACTTACGGGTAAATAGGTTGACCACGACCACGTAGAACATAGGAACAAAGAAAATCGCCAGGAATGTTGCTGTTATCATCCCACCGACTACCGCAGTACCGATTGAGTGCTGGCTACCAGAACCTGCGCCATGCGAAATGGTCAGCGGTATTACACCCAGGATAAACGCCATCGAGGTCATAATAATTGGCCTGATACGCAGTTTAGCTGCTTCGATTGCTGCTTCGGTGATCGACCTTCCCTCTTTTTCGTGTAGCTCTTTGGCAAACTCAACAATAAGTATGGCGTTTTTAGCCGCCAGACCCACCGTCGTCAATAGGCCTACCTGGAAGAAGACGTCGTTGGACAATCCACGGAGTAGTACTGCACCGATAGTACCCAGTATACCCAATGGGACCACTAGGATGACAGAGAATGGAATTGACCAACTCTCATATAGTGCTGCCAGACACAAGAACACCACGATAATTGACAGTGTATACAGCGCAGGGGTTTGAGAACCTGCCGCCTGTTCTTCGTATGACAAACCGTGCCATGCAATCTTGAAGCCTGGTGGCAGTTTTTTGGCAATATCGAGCACCGCCTGAGTTGCATCACCCGAGCTGTAACCCGGTGCTGGTGAACCCAGGATCTCTACGGAGGAGACGCCGTTGAAGCGTTCGAAACGAGGAGAGCCGTATACCCATTTGCCTTTACCAAAGGCTGACCATGGCACCATCTGACCCGCGCTGTTGCGGAAGTACCATTTGTTCAGATCTTCAGGCGTGACGCGCGAAGCTGAACGACCCTGCATGTACACTTTCTTAACACGGTCATTGAACATGAACTGGTTAATGTAGGTTGAACCCCACACCGCAGACAGCGTGGCGTTGATGTCGCTCAGGCTCAGGCCAAGCGCCTGTGCACGTTCGTCATCAATTTCCAGCTGGTACTGAGGTTCATCTTCCATGCCGTTAGGACGTGTCGCCATCAGGCGTTTGTCTTGTGAAGCCATGCCAAGGAACTGGTTACGTGCGGCCATCAATGCTGCGTGACCCTGCGCGTTGGTATCTTCGAGATAGAAGTCGAAACCGGTGGCGTTACCCAACTCCAGAACGGCTGGCGGCACGAAGGCGAACACCTTGGCGTCTTTCAGCGTAGCGAAGTGAGCCATCGCGCGGTTGGCAATCGACTGCACGCTGTTTTGCGTACCCGGTCGGTCATCCCAGCTCTTCAGAGAAACGAAGCCGATACCGACGTTCTGACCACGACCGGCGAAGCTGAAGCCGTTGGCGGTAAACACGGAAACGATGTTGGCTTTCTCGTTCTTCTGGAAGTAATCACGCACGTCGTCCAACACCGCCTGAGTACGTTCGGCAGAGGCGTTGGCTGGCAACGTCGCCTGTACGAACAGGATGCCCTGGTCTTCGTCCGGCAGGAAGGTCGTTGGAACGCGAGTAAACATGTAACCCATCACCACAACGATAACCAGATAAATACACATGAACAGGCGACGACGGGAAATAACGCCCGCAACGCTTGAGGTGTATTTAGCCGCGCCTTTATCAAAGTTACGGTTAAACCAGCCGGCAAAACCGGTGGTTTTATGGTCTTCAGAACCTTGTTTAATAATGGTGGCACACAGCGCCGGAGTAAAGATAAGCGCCATCAGTACCGACAGGGCCATCGCCGAAACGATAGTTATCGAGAACTGACGATAGATAATACCGGTTGAACCCGCGAAGAAGGCCATCGGGATCAATACGGCAGACAGCACCAGGGCAATACCGAACAGCGCGCCTTGAATCTGCGACATCGACTTGATGGTCGCTTCCTTCGGCGGCAGTTTTTCCTCATGCATGATACGTTCGACGTTCTCGACCACCACGATGGCGTCATCCACCAACAGGCCGATGGCGAGTACCATCCCGAACATCGTCAGGGTGTTTATCGAGAAGCCAAATGCATTAAGCAGACCGAAAGTACCCAACAGAACAACGGGCACAACCAACGTGGTTACCAGCGTTGCGCGCAGGTTTTGCAGGAACAGCAACATCACGAAGAAGACCAGGATGATCGCTTCAATCAGGGTTTTCACCACTTCATGAATCGATGCACTCACCACCGGTGAGGTCTGGTATGGATACACAACTTCTACGCCTTGCGGCAGTGATGACTTCAGGTTGTCGATCGTCGCTTTAACCGCGTTAGCGGTATCCAGCACGTTTGCACCGGTTGCCAGACGCAGGGCAATACCTGTCGCCGGGCTGCCGTTGTAAGCCCCCGCAATCGAGTAGCTTTCAGGGCCGAGATCGATGTTAGCAATGTCTTTCAGGCGAACCTGAGAGCCGTCCGCATTCACTTTCAGCAGCACGTTTTGGAACTGTTTAACGCTGGTAAAACGAGTTTTACCGATGATGGTGGCGTTAAGTTTTGAATCTTTAATCGTTGGCAGACCGCCGAGTGAACCCGAAGAAACCTGAACGTTCTGTGCAGAAATCGCGGTAGTCACATCGCTTGGAACCAGCGAGTACTTATACATCTTGGCCGGATCCAGCCAGATACGCATCGCGTATTCTGAGCCGAATACCTGGAAGTCACCCACGCCTTTAGTACGAACGATAGGGTCTTCCAGCTTGGTCACCAACAGGTTACCCAGGTCGGAGTTGCTCATCTTGCCGTCGGTAGACGCCAGACCGACAACCAGCATGAAGTTCTGCTGATATTTGGCAACGCGGATACCCTGGTCGACCACTTCGCTAGGAAGCTGGGATTCGGCCAGTGAAACCTTGTTCTGAACCTGAACCTGTGCGATGTCCGGATCGGTACCTTGATCGAAGGTCACGATGATGGTGGCACTACCGTCGCTGGCACTTTGCGATTCGATGTAGCGCAGGCCATCAAGACCATTCAGCTGTTGTTCGATAACCTGAACCACAGTGTTCTGGGTCGTCTCTGCGGAGGCACCTGGATAGGTTACGGCAACAGAGATGGCTGGCGGCGCAATGTTTGGGTACTGGTTAACAGGCAATTTCATTATCGATAGCGCACCGGCTATCATAATGACAATCGCGACCACCCAGGCAAATATCGGGCGGTTAATAAAGAAAGTAGACATCTGTGTTCCTCTATTGCGCGGATGGGTCAGTCATTGACAGATTTGCGTCCACTTTAGGTTCGGCGGCCTTGCGTTCGCTGCCGTTAACTTTGGCTCCTGGGCGAACGTTTTGCAGTCCGTCAGTGATGACTTTATCGCCTGCACTCAAGCCTGAAGTGACCAACCAGTTACCAGACATCATTGGACCTGTGGTGATGTCACGCTCTTCAACGGTGTTATTTGCGTTAACAATGTAGACGTAAGGCTTGCCTTTGTTGTTGTGCATAATAGCTTCCTGAGGCGCCAGAATACCGTTCTGGTCAACCGCCTGACTCAGCGTTGCGTGAACAAACATTCCCGGCAGCAGGACATCATCCGGGTTAGGGAATGACGCACGCAGCGTAACGGAACCTGTTCCTTCGTCCACGGTGACTTCGGAGAATTCCAGTTTACCTGGCAGGCTGTATTGGCTACCGTCTTCAAGAGTCAGCTGAACTTTGGCCGCGTTAGCACCGGCTGACGCCAGTTTGCCTTCCGCGAGGGCGCGACGCAGGTTAAGCAAATTGATAGAAGATTCGCTCACGTCAACATAGATTGGGTTCAACTGGCTGATTGTCGCCAGATCGGTCGTCTGACCGCTGGTTACCAGTGCACCTTCGGTAACCGAAGAACGACCGATGTGACCGGTAATTGGCGCATAAACCTTGGTGTATTGCAGGTTAACGCGTGCGGTCTCGAGATCGGCAGCGGCTTCGCCGGTGGCGGCGACAGCATCGTCATAAACCTGACGGCTGACGGCGTTGGAAGAGACCAGACCTTTGTAGCGGGATGAGGTCGCAGCAGCGCTTTTATAAGTCGCAAGCGCTTTATCATATGCGGCCTGATAAGTTGCAGGGTCAATCTGATAAAGCTGTTGACCGGCTTTGACTTCGCTACCTTCAACAAAGGTACGCTTCAGGATGACGCCGCTGACCTGAGGGCGAACTTCGGCGGTTTTCACTGCATCGGTTCTACCAGGCAGACTGGTTGTCAAGGTAACGGGTTTTGATTGTAGGGTGACATATTCAACAGCAGGAGCTGGAGCAGCGGCTTGCGGGGCCGAACTTGACCCGTCACAAGCGGAAAGCAGTAGCACAGTACTGACAGAAAGAACCTTCAGGCGCATAGAATTCACTCTCTTAGGGGGGTTGAGAACAATCATTCTCAATAAGTCCCCCACTATACGAGAGGAGACCCATTCACTCTGTAAGCATTTGGTTGTTAGATATTGCTAAATGTTTCAAAAATTCATGACTATAAAAGTCAAACGCACCAGTGACTTTTGTGTACAAAGGCGTCTTTTTGGGTTTAAAAACTAATAGTTGGCTAGTAGTAACATTGTAAACTGCTTGGGTGGTACTTCACGGAAGGAAATTCTGTTTTAAAAAATTTGCACATATTCAAAAAAGTATGATCTTGATCAAAGTGAGACATACTTTTTAACAGTGACTTTACTCTAAATCTCTGCGGATATCAGATGAATGCCGTTAACGTAGCAGGCGAGAGCGAGCAGTTCTCACATTTGCATTGTTGCAGCCGAGGGTTTAAACCCGGTATATCGCAACCCAACGCCCACTGTCCGATGTGGGCTTTTTTTCGTCCCAATTTCGAACAAAATCTCATTGTCATAATCCTGATAACACTAGAGCTACATTGTAGCCTCATTTCGATTTGTTAACAAACTGTGATCTTATTCATAGTCCTGAACGCTTTGTCTATACAGCTATACATTATCCGCCTTTACTCAAGGTTGAGTGTTTTTTGAACTCTGCCATTGAGGGAAAAGCAGATGATAAATCTGGGAAGCAAAATTCATGATTTAGGCAAGGCGCTAATGACGCCTATCTCCGTTATTGCTGCGGCGGGTATCTTTCTTGGGCTGGCTTCGGCATTACAGAACCCGAACGTGACGGGAGATACCTTCACCCATGTCAGGATGCTACAACTGGTTATCGGCTTCATTCGACAGGTTTCCAGTGCGCTGTTTGCAAACCTGCCGGTGTTTTTTGCCGTCGCCACCGCGATGGGACTCGCCAATGCAGAGAAGGCGACCGCCGCCTTTTCCGCAGTGATCGGTTTCATCGGCATGCACGTCGGCATTAACTACAGCCTGTTAGCGCAAAATATTACCCCTGAAACGACCCGCGTCGCATACCTTACCGCACAGGGTATGCCCAACAGCCAGGCGCTTATCTATGCGTCTGAATTCACCAACATGCTCGGCATCTTCACCTACAACATGAGCGTGCTCGGTGGGGTGCTGGTCGGGCTTATCACTATGTTCCTGCACAACCGTTTCTACACCATCGTATTGCCCACCGCGGTGGCCTTTTTCGGCGGAAGGCGTTTTGTGCCGATCGTGACCATTGTCGTTTTGCCGGTGGTCGGTGTGCTGGTGTCGCTGGTATGGCCATCTATTGCTCTTGGGATTCAGTGGGTCGGTGAGCTGATTGGCCGCACGGGCGAGGTGGGGACCTTTATCTATGCCACATCGGAGCGTCTGCTTATTCCAACCGGTCTGCATCATATTATCAATGAAACGGTTCGCTTCACTCCGCTTGGCGGCGTCGCCACCGTCGATAATCAAAGCGTGGTCGGCGCGCTGAATATTTTTAATGCCTCCCTGTCTCACCCGGGGGCCGTTAGCGATGAAGTGACACGTCAGGCAACACGCTTCCTGGCGCAGGGTAAAATCCCGGTGATGATGTTTGGTTTGCCCGCCGCCGCGCTTGCCATGTACCAATGCGCCAAGCCTGAGCATAAGGCGCGCGTCAAAGCCCTGATGTTGGCGGGGGCGTTGGCCTCTTTCACTACCGGTATCACCGAGCCGCTGGAGTTTTGCTTTATCTTCGTCTCACCGGTGCTTTATTTGCTGCACGCAGTGTTGACCGGGATTTCTTTTGTGCTGATGCAACTGCTGCAAGTGATGATCGGTAATGTGCAGGGTGGGGCGATCGACTGGGTGATTTTCGGCATCCTCGGTGGCACAAAAACCCACTGGTGGTATCCGCTTATTCTGGGACTTTTCTACGCGCCGCTTTATTACTTCTCGTTCCGTTGGGTCATTACCCGCATGCAGGTCAAGACGCCGGGCCGTGAGGATGAAAGTGAGGATATGCCATCGTCATCGGTGCCTTCCACCGCTACCGCGCAGACCGGCAGCGAGAAAACCACTAACATCATCAAGGGCCTCGGCGGGGAAGGCAACATCGACAGCGTCGATTGCTGCTTTACGCGACTGAGAGTGAAAGTCAAAGATATGTCGCAGGTGGTGGATAAAACGCTAATGACCACTGGCGCGATGGGCGTTAAGCGCGTGACGCAAAACGACGTGCACGTTATTTATGGTCCACAGGTCGAAAAAATTGCCAATGATGTGAAGATCGAGCTCGCGAGTTAATTGTTTCGTTAATTAAGTTTAATATAAACCGCTCATAAATTAGCTTGAGCGGTTTTTTTTGTTTTTAGGCAGTGGTAGTCGGAGTAATATTGGGAAACTCAATGGAAATATAAAGGACGTATTATGCAAGCCAGAGGAATTAGTGTTGCGATACGCAACATTATCAAGGAGTGCACGCCGAGAAAAAACATCAGTAAAAATTGTGGATTAATAATTAGTAATTTAACTCATTCCAGTAAGTGTATTTCGTCAAATATTAAGACCTTGCAAAATAATTTCTTGCCAATATTTCATGATAATGAAAAGGTTTTCCAGCAGCTGCGCGAAAAGTTTCAAAACCTCAATCCCGCTGTCCGAACTCAGGGAACTGATGCAGAGAAGCTGTCGGTAAATACCTTGAGGCCTGTGCTGATGATGGGGATTTTCGGTATAGCGTATAGGCGGTCGCTTTCTGAGGATAATAAAGTCAACTGGACCAAACCCGTCTTTACGCCTCGTCAGCTTGAGGAGAGCATTGTGCACCGACAGCCGATGCCTCGCTTCAAAATTTACGACGAAACAATGTTTAACGCCAGGCTTGATAGCCGTAAAGCCGCAGAGTCTGGTGAAAATGAAGGCCAACGGTCAATTATTCTAAAAAGGGGCCATGTCGCTGAACGGGTGAAAATTTTTTCTGATCTCTCTCAGCCCGTGACGGCAGCCATGAAAGATAATGCGCAAGCGGGCAAGTAATTCAAGATTCCCCTCGGCATATTTTCACCTTTCGTTGATTATCATACCCTGAAATCTAGGTTAGAATTATTTCAGGTTGTTGCTAATATCTGCTCGCCTAAATTTTAAGGGATGTATTATGAAATATCCTCGCATTCTCAGTAATTATAATCAGACGCTATACACTATCTTCGAAAAGGCCGAGCCAGAACTAAAGAAAACGGCTTCGGTTAACATCCTCGGTGCAAGCAATCAGGGCAGCGATCGTACCTTGTTAAGTAATTCAGCGGTAAAAAAATTAGAGCAAAAGTCTCATCAAAGCTTTGACGAAATTTATGCAGAAATTGAAAACTCGATGAACAAGTTTAAAAAAAAGTCTGATATCTCCGCCTCGATAGTTATTGTTCAAGAGTGCATCGGTAAATTAAAAGACTCGACCGTTAGAATACTGAAAAAGATCGAGGAGACTAAGGCACGGAATGCTCATCCTGATCAACTCCTGACGCCAAACAGGCCCAGCCTGTTTACGGATAAAATTTTTCCAAATGGCACTACGCTGACGCGATTTAGTGATATCGGAAAATCACCGAGTGACGTGGCCGTGGCGAAGGCTAACGATCGCGAGATGATGGTGACGCGTAAAAAGGCCACGCGCAATCATAAGGTCTTTGCGCTGAAAACGCTGGAAACCGAGCCTCTATCGAATGCCTCCGAGAGCCGTTTAGGGACTGGCAGAATGGCAAGTCTGGTTAATTTTTATAATTCATTAGATAACGTCGGTAAGTATGACGGCAAGCCACTGTCAGTGGAGGAACCGCTAAAATCGCCAGTCAGCCCGATAGCGTCAGTTATCGCACAACCCTTACCTCGCTGGGCCGAACGAGAAGGGACTAACACGATTATCGTCCACGACAGTTCTGACGACTCGGACTCCGGCGTATCCGATATTTCTGAACTGCACGCCGAGCGCCTCAACGATTATTACAAGTCGAAACAGATCACCACCAAAAGCCAACATTTCAGGGATATCTTTAATCGGGGGATGACAGTTTCATTGCTTAACAGGGGATTCAATTATCCCGTCAGGATTGCGCCCGTATGCTAAAACTATAATAACGTTGATTATAATAAATATCGGCGACCTCAAAAGGGGTCGCATCAGCAAAGTAGGCGACGGAGCGAGCGTGTAAAATGGGCTCGTCGCGCGACAGCTCCAGCGCCTGCCGAATCTCATTGGCCGGTAACTCGGCCGATATCTGTTTGTGGCTGCCGGCGGGCTGAAAGCCTTTGTTACGCAGATAGTCATATTTTGAATGTTTCAGCGCCTCACGCGTCAGACAGGGAAAAGGCTCATACAGCATCCAGCCTTTCTCATAGACGAAAGGTCTGGCATCAAGCAGACGGAGCCGAATGATAAAATAGACCAGCGTTTCAGCACTGATATTGAGCTGTGCGGCAATATCCGCCCCCGCAGGCATTTTACGAAATTCCAGTATCCGGTTCTCGAGGGTCTGATTAAGCTCTTTGGCAATATCGCTGGCAGTAAAGTGACGGTCCAGAGGCAGGACTGTTTTTTGTTTGCTGTCTGGGTTGATGACGAAAGTGCCTCGGCCACGAAAGCGCACGACGCGACCTTGCCTGACGAGATAATCGACCGCCTTGCGCGCCGTCATCCTGGAAACGCCATAGATTTCACACAGGGCCGCCTCGGTTGGAATGGGGTCGCCTGGCTTAATCTCGTTAGCGTTGAGTTTTTCAGTAAGATGCTGTTCTATCTGTAGGTAAAACGGTATGAGCGAATTTTTATCAATGTTCATCAGCCCTCCTGAATCGTTCGTTAATTGTATGGTGAGCTATACAATTTGAACAAAACGGGTAACGCATTCTGTGGCCTGGCGCTCAATAAATGCACATCGGCGGTGACCGAAAGGGGAAGCGGCTAGCGGACTAACATCAGGTGGCATTGCGGGGTAAAACGCCCCCGGCGCGGACTACTGCGCGGGGGCGGAGGCTTATACCTGTTTAGGCAGGCAGCGTGTCTTCATGCAGTCTGGAACGCATCAGGCTGCATTGGCCGTCGTCCTGTAGCTGGAAGCGCCAGCACTGCTCGTGGTATTTCGCCACGCTGTTGCGGTGCGCCACGCTAAGCACAGTCGTCTGCGGCAGTTTTTCCAGCAACAGGCTGTACATGCGCTGCTCCGTCTCGTCGTCCAGCGCACTGGTTGCTTCATCCAGATAGAGAATTTCCGGTTTGATAAGCATCGCGCGGGCAAAGGCCAGACGCTGTTGCTCACCCGGCGAGAGGCGCTGGCTCCAGTTGGAATAGTGATCCAGCACCGGCTGCAAATAGCTCAGATTACACCACTCAAGCACCTCGCAGAGTCGCTCGTCAGTATATTCCAGGCTGCTTTCTTCCGGATAGGTGAGGGCTTCACGCAGTGATCCAATCGGAATATAGCTGCGCTGAGGCAAGAACAGCTGCTTCTTGTTGGCGGCAGTGTTGATTTCTCCCGTACCGTAAGGCCATACGCCGGCAATTGCACGTAGCAGCGTCGATTTACCGCAGCCTGATGGGCCCGCAACCAGCACGCGCGCCCCCGTCGCCAGAGAGGCAGAAACAGAGGAGAACAGCGGATTGCCGTTTGGCAAAGTCACCGTCAGGTTGTTCAACTGCAAATCGTCGTCTTTGGCATCGCCTAGCAGAATATTGCGAGGCTGGGTGTTGACCTGATCGATCGCGGCATTGAAGCCAGCAAGACGGTTAACGCAGGCTTTCCAGCTCGCTAGGTCGTTGAAAGCGTTGATAAACCACGACAGTGAGTCCTGCACCTGCCCAAACGCCGAGGAAATCTGCATCAGCAGGCCCATCTGAATGGCGCCGGAGAAGTAGCGCGGTGCGGCCACCAGAATAGGGAAGATAATGGCAAACTGGCCGTAGAACGAACTGGCGAAGTTGAGGCGTCGGGTGGTGCGCATCGATGACCACCAGTTGGAGCGGATGGCCTCGAAGTTGTCGGCCAGCTGCTTCTTCTCGCTTTTCTCACCGTGGTACAGCGCGATAGCGTCGCTGTTTTCTCGGATGCGAATCAGACCAAAACGGAAGTTTGCTTCGAACCATTCCTGGTTAAAGCTCAGCTTGACCAATGGGCGGCCTATAAAGCCGATAATTACCGATCCCACCAGCGCGTAGAGCAGGGCAAACCACAGCATGTAGCCGGGGATGGTAATAGCGTGCGACCCTAGCATAAAGCTGATCGGTCCACTGACCGACCACAGAATGGTGACGAACGAGAACAGGGTCACCAGACTGGAAAGCAGGCCGAGCGAAAGCGAAAGCGTACCCGAGGTGAGAGCGCTCAGGTCCGAGGCAATACGCTGATCGGGGTTATCAACCTGATGTTGATGCTCGGTGTAATAGTAGGCGTGATTGGTTAACCATTTATCCATATACTCGTTGGTCATCCAACGCCGCCAGTTCATCTGCAGGCCCTGCGTCAGATACACCTTGTAGATACTGACCACGATGAAAATCAGCGCCAGCCAGGTAAACTTAAACAGCTGTTGCTTGAAGACCGGAAAATTTTTATTCTGCAGCGCATCGTAAAACACGCGATTCCATTCATTAAACTGCACGCTAAGGTAGACAGACCCCAGCGAAAGAATGATGATTGCGGCCAACATGCTCCAGGCTTTCCACTTCTCTTCGGACCGCCAATAGGGCTTAATCAACTGCCAGACTGCACGCCACCGTGCCGTTTTCCCAGGTTTTTTAGTCATAAATAGCCATATAAAATAGTAATAAGTGGTGGTTCCTAATCATCCCAGAATGAGTGACAGTGTGCGAGAGGGCAATGCCCGACTTGTAAGGATGTTTTTCGTCCACCGCAGTTCTATACCTTTGCCACAGTGAATTTGTCAGCGATACAAAGGGGAGATCGATGAAATTTTGGTTGCCTGCGTGCTTGTTAGCAGGCTGGTTTATTTGCTCCAACGTTTGGGCAAAAATTGATGAACCAGATATTAAGGCCGACTGCCTCAAGACCGGGCTTTATGCGTCTTCAGGCAAAGTCGCTTACCAGCAGGGCGATTACGCCAAGGCGCAAAATCTGTTCCGCGATCAGGTCGCCTGGAGCGAGTTCTGCCACTTACCCGCGAGTTCAACGGCAACGGCCTATAATAATATTGCTTTAACCTACATGCATCAGAAGCAGTATGGCAAGGCCAAAGCCTGGTTAAGTTTGGCACCGCAGGACGCAAAAACGCAGTTTAACCTTGAGAAAATTCAGAGCAACCTTGACGCCAATCCGCCGTCAAACGCCCCGGCAGGGCTGTACTGGCAATATGCCGGAGAGGGAAGTTGGAATACGGTCGAGGTGAAGCCTGAGGAAAGTCAGTACGTGATTCAATTCAGCGGCATGTACATGGGGGCAATGTCGCTCTACTACGGGCCGAATACCGGTAATTTCTCAACGGTCACCGCGATAAAAAACAATCAGGCGGTTTATCACTCGGTAGATGACGCCAGTGCCGCTGGCACCGACTGCACCGTTAATCTGGATTTCGCAGGACAGAACCTGACGTTAAAAAGCGTCGGAGACTGTGGATTTGGCGACAACGTGATGGCGTCGGGGAAATTTATGAAAGTAGAGGATTAGGGGCCACGGCCCCAGACCCGCCAACGAGGGCTTAAGGCCAAGTCCTCTATGAGCAAATTGACCCCGAACTTAAGCCCGGTTTGCAATCAAAAGCTATTGTCTAGTTTGGCCATTTCATCTCGCCTTTCAGCACCTTGGCCGTCAGCTCCAGCGATCCTTCCTCTTTCAGCTGCGGGTAATGTGTTTTCATAGCGGCGATGAGCTGTGCGGAGTCTTTCGCTTTTGGCAGTTCGGCCTCAAGCGTCTGCAAATACTGGCGAGTGAAGTTTACCGACGCAATATTTTGCGGTGCGCCAGGCAGGAAATGCCCCGGTATGACGATTTTCGGGTGCAGCGCAGCAATCTGATCCAGCGAGGTGAGCCATTTCTGACGCAGTTCCTTGGTCTGGCTGTCGGCAACCCAAACGTGCATATTGTTACCGTCCACCAGCACGCCGCCCACCACCGCTTTTAACGACGGGATCCAGACGAAAGTCTTCTCCGGCATCACGCCTTTGATCTCCAGCTCATGCCCTTCGAGTGAAAGCCTGTCGCCCTTCAGTACTTCAGGCACGATGACGCTGCTGGGTGCATTTTCGCCTAATTTTGGCCCCCAAAACGCTAATTTCCCGTCTTTATTGGCCTTTATCTCGTCAACCGTCGCCTGCGTTGCGACGATTTTTGCCTCTGGAAACGCCGCATGCAGGATGCTCAGCCCGAAGTAAAAGTCTGGATCGGATTGGCTGATATAAATGGTGGTCAGCTTCTTGCCGGTTGCCTTGATTTTATCGACCAGCTTTTGTGCGTCATTACGCTGAAACTGTGCATCGATCAGCATAAGGTCATTTTTTCCGCTGATTATTTCAGATGAAACGGCAAACAGGCTGTGTGCTCCCGGGTTGTAAACGTCAAGCGTCAGCGGAGCAGAAGGCTCGGCGGCACGCGCGGTCAAATTGCCGCCAAGCAGGACGGCAGCGGTCAGGGTGAGTGTCAGTAAACGCATGATGTTTCCTCAGAGGTTTATTATGTGTGGCTATCGATAAAGATTATAAGTTGCACGGATCGCGAGAAAAACCGGATACTACGCAACTGTTTGTTGCATAAATCGGACGAATAACACATGGACAGAATCATGGCTGCACAGGTTTTTGTGGCTATCGTCGAGCGCGGATCGATGATCAACGCCGCTGAAGCGTTGAATATGTCGCGTGCGATGGTGACCCGCTATCTTTCGGAGATGGAGAAGTGGTCGGGCGCTCGCCTGCTGCATCGCACCACGCGTAAGCTTAGCCTGACCGACGCCGGTGAGAGCACGCTGTTGCGTTGCCGCAAGCTGTTGCAACTCTCGGTGGAGATGGAAAGTGTGGCCGAGTCGGGTGACGAAGCGCTGCGGGGGTTGCTGCGCCTGAGCTGTTCGCAGTCGTTTGGACAAGGAGCGGTGGTGATCGCGGTCGCCGAGTTTTTACGTCGCCATCCGCAGTTAAATATCGACCTGCAACTTGAAAGCCGGGCGGTGAATCTGGTGGAGGACCGTATCGATTTGGCGCTGCGCATTACCAATGATCTCGATCCGAATCTGATTGCGCGTCCACTGTCGCACTGTGACTCGGTGGTTTGCGCTTCACCGGCCTATTTGGCGACCCACGGCACGCCGCGCAAACCTGACGATCTGGCGTTGCATAACTGCCTGACCTACACCTATTTCGGTAAAAGCCTGTGGAGTTTTGAGCGCGACGGTAAAAAATCCAGCGTACCGGTGAGCGGTAATCTGAGCGCTAACGAATCATTGGTGCTGCTGACCGGCGCGGTAGAAGGCGTTGGGATTGTGATGCAGCCGGTCTATTCCGCGGCGGCACTGATTGCCAGCGGACAGCTGGTTCGCCTTCTGCCCGAATGGCAGCCACAGTCGATGGGGATTTTTGCTATCTATTCGACCCGCAGGCAGATGCCGGTCGCGCTGCGGGCGCTGCTTGATTTTCTGGTGGAGTGGTTTGCCGCTAACCCACGCTGGATAAAGCAGGACGCGCAACTTTTGCGCTGAGTCAGTGGCGGAGCGCGGCGGCGAGACGCTGCGGTAATAACGCAGCCTGCCGGTGGCAGTGCTCGATAAAGGTATCCACTAGCGCCGAGGCCGGGCGATGCAGCGGGCGAATCAGGCTGACGGTGAAGGGGACTTGCTCGCTGAACGGGCGGGCGACGATGCGACCTGCGCCTTGATGCGGCGGTCGGGCATATTCCAGCGCGGTAAGCGGATTAACAATCGACACGCCGATCCCTTGCGCCACCATGCTGCACACCGACGCTGCGCTGTGCGTTTCCATCACCATGCGTCGTTGAACACCTTGTTCCGCGAACAGTGCGTCGAGCAGCTGGCGATAGTTGTCGGTGGCCGACAGGCTGATAAAGTTGAGTCCGCTGAAGTCCTGCGCAGTGATGACCGGCTTGGCCGCCAGCGGATGACTGACCGGCAGCACGCAGACCTCATTAAGCGTCAGCAGCGTTTGGCGCTGTGTGCCGGCCGGCGTGTGGGGGTTCTCGGTAATGCCTAAATCGTGGCGCTGCGCAGACAGCCACTCTTCTAACAGCGGTGACTCCTGCGGCACGATGTTGAAGCTGGCTTCGGGATATTGTTCCAAAAACGGCTGGCATACGGCGGGCAACAGCGACTGGCTAAACACCGGCAAACATACCACCGACAGCTGCGCCTGCTCGAACTGGCGAATGCCCACCGCAGCGTTAATAATTCTATCGAGGCCGTAATAGGATCGTTGCACCTCTTCAAACAGCCGCAGCCCCTGCGCAGTAGGATAAAGTCGCCCGCGAAGACGTTCAAACAGCTGCAATTTTAATAGCTTTTCACAGCGAGCCAGCTCACGGCTCACCGTTGGCTGAGAGGTCTGCAACAGCGCCGCCGCTTCGGTAAGGTTTCCCGTGGTCATTACTGCATGAAAAATTTCGATATGACGTAATGAGATGGCGGGCATGGTGGGTCACTCCTGGGCTGTATTGTCCCATATCATAAATGAATAGACTGCCGCTAAATAGATATTTTAACCCCGAAAAATAGGACGGCATAATGCCGGATAATTGATAAATCCTCAGACAACGAGCAGGCCGCTATTGCAGCGTTCGGCTTAACGGAGAACCTAATGCCTTTTGCACTGAATAATAATGAAAATGCGCTCAACAGCGCGAATCTGCTAAGCGCCGTCAAAGCGTTTGGAAGCCCAGTGTGGGTCTATGATGCGCAGGTTATTGAGCAGCGTATCAGCCAACTTCGCCAGTTCGACGTTATTCGTTTTGCGCAAAAGGCCAGCTCTAATACCCATATTCTGCGTCTGATGCGCGAGCAGGGCGTAAAAGTGGACTCCGTATCACTCGGTGAAATCGAGCGTGCGCTGGTGGCCGGTTTTAAACCGGGATACCAGCCGGGCGAACACAGTGAAATCGTATTTACCGCTGACGTGCTGGACCCGGCAACGCTTGCGAGAGTGACCGAGCTGTCTATTCCGGTGAATGCCGGTTCTATCGATATGTTGGAGCAGATTGGCCAGCAGAAGCCGGGCCATCCGGTTTGGCTGCGCGTTAACCCGGGCTTCGGTCACGGGCACAGCCAAAAAACCAATACCGGCGGCGAGAACAGCAAGCACGGTATCTGGTTTGGTGACCTGCCGCTGGCGCTGGAGAAAATTCGTGCCTACCAGCTTAAACTGGTGGGTATTCATATGCATATCGGGTCTGGCGTTGATTATCAACACCTTGAGCAGGTTTGCGACACCATGGTTCGTCAGGTGATTGAGTTGGGCCACGACATTGAAGCCATCTCGGCCGGGGGCGGGTTGTCGATTCCTTACCAGTTTGGCGGCGAATCTATCGATACCGACCACTACTACGGTCTGTGGAACCGCGCGCGTGAGCAGATTGCCGCGCATCTGGGACACCCTGTCAGCCTCGAAATCGAACCGGGCCGTTTCCTGGTGGCCGAGTCTGGCGTGCTGGTCGCGCAGATTCGCGCTGTTAAATCGATGGGCAGCCGTCATTACGTGTTGGTGGATGCAGGCTTCAGTGATTTGATGCGCCCGTCGATGTACGGCAGCTATCACCATATCTCCGTGCTGCCAGCCGACGGTCGCGACCTGAGCGAGCAGCCGCAGCGCGAATCTGTTATCGCCGGGCCGCTGTGTGAGTCCGGCGACGTATTCACCCAGCAGGCGGGCGGCGGTGTGGAAACGCGGGTTCTGCCAGAGGCCGATATCAACGATTACCTGGTATTCCACGACACCGGAGCCTACGGCGCGTCGATGTCTTCAAACTACAACAGCCGTCCGCTGATAGCCGAAGTGCTGTTTGAAAACGGCGTGCCGCGTTTGATTCGTCGTCGTCAGACTATTGAAGAGCTGCTGGCGCTCGAGAATATCTGATTGCTTCACGCGTCACGTTAACGTCAGCCGCGGCATCCAACATGTCGCGGCTTTTTTACACCCATTAATCGCCAACTTTCGCCGTTTGGCCGAACATCTCCTTTCTTAATAGCACAATTTCTTCGGCAAGGTCGCGGCAAAGCATCGCCGTCATCAGATGATCCTGAGCGTGCACCATAATAAGCGTCATGGGGATCTTGCCCGATCCTTCGTCTACTCCAATCAGCTGGGTCTGCACCTTATGCGCCTCGCGCGCCGCCAGCTGTGAGGCTTCAAGCTGTTGTGCCGCCTCCTGCCAGTCCTGCTGACGGGCGCTTTGAATCGCCATCATTGCGCACGAGCGGGCTTCACCCGCATTGATTAACAGCTCCATTACCGTTTGCTCAAGGTCAAAGCTCATAGTGAAATCCATATTGGCATACCAAAATTGGCGTAATTCATCATATTGGAATTCCAATATTCGCTTCTGAGAATGCGATCACAGAAAATAAGCCAGACTAAGGTATTTTTTGGCATACCAAATAGCGATAAAAAACCACTTTCTGTGCCCACAACACTTGCTGTGCTTACAACAATACGCAGAGGTAATGCCATGTCCTACAAAGACCGGTTTATTGATTCCCTCGGGGGCTTCGCGAATACCTTTAATAGCCTGAGATATATTATGGCGATTAAAGCGTCGTTTATCACACTGATGCCGGTCATTATCGTCGGCGCATTTTCAGTGCTTATTTCCAATATGGTGATGGATCCGAAAAACGGCCTCGCGCATTTCGAAAGCTTTGCCTTTCTCGCCACGCTCAAGCCGATCATGACCAGCATTAACTACGCCACGCTGAGCTTTCTGACTATCGGCGCGGTATTTTTGATTGGTATCGAGCTGGGCAAGATTAATGGATCGCGCTCGCTGTTTCCGGGCCTACTGGCCGTGATCTGCTTTATCTCCGTGACACCAACGACTCTCGACATGATGGTCAACGGCCATATGCAAGAGGTGAAAGACGTTCTGGCGAAACAGTTCTCGGATACCAAAAGTCTGTTCCTCGGAATGTTTATTGCCATTCTTTCCGTCGAGGTTTATTCCAGGCTTGAATCCTTTGACCGGCTGCGAATTAAAATGCCGGAAAGTGTACCGCCTAACGTTTCCGCCTCTTTCTCGGCGCTGATTCCTGCCATTATTACCGTGGTGCTCATCGCTACCTTCGGTTTCGTTTTCCATCGTCTGACCGGGATTTACCTCTACGACGCCGTCTATCAGGTTATTCAGCGCCCGCTGGAGTCGGTGATGCAAAGCCTGCCGGGGATCCTGCTGCTGATGTTTGTGGCGCAGCTGTTCTGGGTTATCGGCATTCACGGCAATCAGATGATCAAGCCTATCCGTGAGCCGCTGCTGCTCGGGGCCATCATGGTCAATATGACGGCGTTTGAGCAGGGCAAAGAAGTGCCAAATATTATCACCATGCCTTTCTGGGACGTTTACATGAGCATCGGGGGATCGGGCTGTACCATTGGCCTTCTGCTGGCGGTGCTGATGGCCACGCGCCGCAAAGAAATGAAAGAGATTGGCAAGCTTTCACTGGGCCCAAGCTTCTTCAATATCAATGAGCCAGTTATCTTCGGGATGCCGGTGATGCTCAATCCCATTCTGGCGATTCCTTTCATTATTACCCCGCTTATCACAGGCACCGTGGGGTATTTCGCGACAAGTCTGGGTTTCGCCGGGCGCGCCGTCGTGATGGTGCCTTGGACCACACCACCGGTAATTAACGCCTGGCTTTCAACGGCGGGCTCAATGGGCGCCGTGGTGACGCAGCTGATATGCATCGTGATTGCTACCGCCGTGTACTTCCCGTTTGTAAAAGTGGCCTCGCGCCGCGCCGAGCAGGCCCAGAAAGAGGCTTTGCAAAATCAATCCGCTGCCGTACAGCGACCGGTCTGACTTTAAAATGGAGATAAGTCATGAGTAAAGTTTCGATCAACATTCCTGAAGATTTTATCCTTGGCGCAGCCGCGTCGGCGTGGCAGACGGAGGGCTGGAGTGGCAAAAAAGCCGGTCAGGACTCCTACCTTGACCTGTGGTACAAAAACGATCGCCACGTCTGGCACAACGGTTATGGTCCGGCGAAGGCCACCGACTTTTATAATCGATACAAGGAAGACGTGGCGCTGATGAAGGCCAGCGGCCTCACGCATTATCGCACCTCTATCAACTGGGCGCGGTTTTTCACCGACTATGAAAACGGCATCGTCGATGAGGAGTACGCCCGCTATCTCGACAATCTGTTGGATGAGATGAAGCGCGAAGGTATCGAACCGATGCTGTGTCTTGAGCACTACGAGCTACCTGCCTATCTGATTGAAAAATATGATGGATGGAGCTCTAAGAAGGTGGTTGAATTGTTCGTGCTTTATGCCGAAAAAGCCTTCGAACGCTTTGCCGACAAGGTGGCGCGATGGTTCACCTTCAATGAACCGGTGGTGGTGCAAACCCGCGTCTACCTTGACGCGATTCGCTGGCCCTATGAGCAGAACACCAGCAAATGGATGCAGTGGAATCATCACAAGGTGCTGGCAACCGCCAAAGTGGTTTCGCTGTTTCGTAAAAGAGGCTATGACGCTCACGGCACGATTGGCGTCATTCTTAACCCAGAGGTGACGTATCCGCGTTCATCGGCAGCACATGACCGTCAGGCGGCGCACCTTTATGACCTTTTCTACAACCGCGTATTTTTAGACCCGTTAATCAAGGGCGAATACCCCCGCGAACTGCTCGACTTACTGGCCAAACACCAGATTCACTTCGCCTATTCCGAACAGGAGCTGGCGATTATTCGTGACAATACCGTTGATGAGGTCGGTATTAATCTTTATTACCCGCACCGAGTGAAAGCACCCAGTCGGGAATGGAATAAAGAAACGCCTTTCCATCCAGCTTATTACTATGAGCACTTTGAACTGCCCGGAAGGCGCATGAATAAGTCTCGCGGCTGGGAAATTTATCCAAAAATTGTTTATGACATGGCGATGCGGATGAAGACCGAATACGGCAATACGCCGTGGTTTATTTCCGAAAACGGCATGGGGATTGAGGATGAAGGGCGTTTTCGCAGTCAGGAAACCGGCGAGATACAGGACGATTACCGTATCGAGTTTATCGGCGAACATATTTACTGGGCGCTTAAGGCACGTGAAGAGGGCGCAAACTGCCTCGGCTATATGCTTTGGGCGTTTACCGACAATGTCTCGCCGATGAATGCCTTCAAGAATCGCTACGGGCTGATAGAGATTGATTTGGACCATGACCGTCAGCGCCGCCGCAAGAAATCCTCGCACTGGTTCAGCGCACTTGCCGCTGAGCGCAGGCTGTCGTTAACCCTGGATGATGAAGACAAATAACCCGGAGATTACTGATGAAACGTATCGTTTTAGCCTGCTCAGCGGGAATGTCGACCTCGCTAGTGGTCACCAGAATGGAAAAAGAAGCGGCCGCACGCGGGCTTGAATACAAAATCTATGCTATTGCGGAGCAGAACCTGCGTGATGAGCTTGAGGCTTACGCACAGGACGTCACTGCGGTGCTGCTCGGACCGCAGGTGCGCTTTAAACTGGCAGAAAATAAAAAGCTTACCGACCACTACCAGATCCCTATCGCTGTAATTGATTCTGTGGCCTACGGCACCTTAAATGGTGCAAAGGTACTCGATCAGGCGCTGGGTTTGGTAGACTAGGCCACAAAGAGGGCCGTCACTCGGCGAGAGGCGGCCCATCACGGGGCACATTTTGCGGTTTCTGCCGCTGGTAAGGTGAGAAAGTGGATAAGGCCGTGGTTTCGCAGGAAAGAAAGCAATATCAGGAAATAGGTCATGACCTGCGCGAAAAGATTAAACAGGGACATTTTGCCGTTGGCAGCCGGATGCCTCCTGAACGGAATATGGCGGAAACCTATGGCGTGAGCCGCACTATCGTGCGTGAAGCGCTGCTGATGCTTGAGCTTGAAGGCATCGTTGATATTCGTCAGGGGTCGGGCGTTTACGTGGTGCGTATTCCGCGAGAGGAAGAGGGGCAAGACGATTCGCTGTATCAGGGACAGATTGGGCCTTTTGAAATTTTGCAGGCGCGTCAACTGCTTGAAAGTAACATCGCTGCCTTTGCTGCCAAGATGGCGACGAAATCCGACATCGAAAATCTGCGTCGTACGCTGGAGCAGGAGCAGATTGCCATCGTCGCCAACGACGAAAGCGGCGACAACGACAGGCTGTTTCACCTGTTGATAGCCGGGGCAACGCAGAATCAGATGCTGCTCGATTCGGTGAAGAATATCTGGGCGCACCGGGATTCAAGCCCGTTGTGGAAACAGCTGCACAGCCATATTGCCACGCGGGGTTATCGTCTCAAGTGGCTTGCCGATCATCAAAACATTCTTGCCGCACTGCGACGCCGCGACGTCATGGGCTCCTATCAGGCAATGTGGCAGCACATGGAAAACGTTAAAAATACCTTGATGGAGCTGTCGGACGTCGATGCCCCGGAGTTTGACGGCTATCTGTTTGAGTCGGTGCCTATTTTTCAAGGCAAGTTGGTATAGCCGATGGTCACCGTCGTTAATTTGCACCTTTATCCGCAGCATCGCGAGCAGGTCATAGACTGGTTGTGGCAGGCCTTTGATGCTGATAATACGCGGGAATTTTTTGCCAGCGTGGTTGACAGCAGCCTGCGCGGTGCAGATTTGCCGCTGACCTTTATCGCGCTGGATGGCGACCAACTGGTTGGCACGGTGGGGCTGTGGCGCTGCGATTTGATAAGCCGTCAGGATCTCTCGCCGTGGCTGGCGGCCTTGTATGTCGATGAAGGTTGGCGTTCGCGCGGGCTAGGCCAAAAATTGCAGCATTTTGTGGCCGAGTACAGCCGTTCCGCGGGATTTGAACAGCTGTATCTATGGTCAACTTTCTCGGGATACTACGAGCGTTTCGGCTGGGACTATATCGGTAATGCGCTTGATTATCCGAATAAATCCGTGCGCCTCTATCACCAACATATCGCCCCTGCGCGTTAACTGTTAGGCACGCTCACCGAGTGACGGCGCACCAGCGTCGGGCTAAACATATTGGTGGTTTCAGGCAGCGGTAGTCCCTTGGCCAATGCCAGAGCGAGCTGTGCGGCCTGATTCGCCATCGCCACGACCGGATAACGAATGGTGGTCAGCCTCGGGCGCAGGTAGCGCGAAATCAGCACGTCATCAAAGCCAATCAACGAAATCTCGCCTGGGACATCAATCCCGTTATCGCTCAGCACCGAGAGCGCTCCGGCCGCCATCGGATCGTTATAGCATGTCACGGCGGTGAAGTTTTTGCCGTGCCCCAGCAGTTCGGTAATCGCCTGCTCGCCGCCCACTTCGTCCGGTTCAGCCGAGACAATCAGCCGCTCATCGACCGGGATCCCGTGCTCTTCAAGCGCATCGAGATAGCCCTGTAAACGGTCGCGTGCATCGGAAATATCATGGTTGGAGCAGAGGATGGCGATACGCTGATGCCCGGCCTGAATAAGATGGCGGGTTGCCAGCCAGGCGCCATAGCGGTCGTCGAGCGCCACACAGCGGTGTTCAAATTCGGGCAGCGTGCGGTTGATAAGCACCATGCCGGGGATCTGCTTCATCAGCGCCGACAGCTCGTCTTCCGCAAGCATCTTGGCATGTACCACCAGTGCGGCGCAGCGGTGGCGGATCAGTTGCTCGATAGCCTGTCGTTCTTTATCAACGTTATGGTAACCGTTACCAATCAGCAAAAAGTTGCCGGTGGAGTAGGCCACCTGTTCGACGGCTTTAACCATCGCCCCGAAGAAGGGGTCGGATACATCGGACACGATAAGGCCCAATGTTTCAGTAGATTGCTGCGCGAGTGCGCGGGCATTGGCGTTGGGATGATACTGCAAATGCTGCATCGCGCTCATCACGGCATCACGCGAGCTCTCGCTGGCTTTAGGGGAGTGGTTAATCACGCGTGAAACTGTTGCTACAGAAACACCCGCCAGTCGTGCGACATCCTTAATCGTAGCCATTTTGCCTATCCAACGTATTGAGGAGTAAACGTTTACATGGTTCAGTTTTGCGGAAAAACCCGGTCTCTGCAAGGGACGTAGATCGCAACTTCGCAAGCAAGCGCATTGAGACGGCGAATAATACTCGCCGTAAATCGATAAATTAAGCCTTTTAAGTTCCTGCACCCCGCTTTCAGCGATAAATGACTTAATTACACGCTCTTATCTTCAATTGTGCTTTGAGTCCGAGGAGCAGGATTGCTATTTTGTTAGCAATAATACTCGCTCAAGCCCGCGTGTGATGGGCGTTTGAGCGCGACTGCCTTATTTCTTTTGAAAACATCTGCACAGAGAGAATCATGTCTATAAAACGCTATCCTCAGCTTGCCCACTGGGGGGCTTATACGGCTGTGGTTGAAAACGGCCGCCTTATCCGCTGTGAACCTTATTCTGCGGATGCCGATCCCTCACCGATGCTTGATTCCATTCCCGCGCTGCTCTATTCCGACAAACGCATTCGCAAGCCGGCCGTACGTCGCTCCTGGCTGCAAAAAAGAGAAAACAGCGACCGAACTCTGCGCGGTCGTGAGGACTTCGTGGAGGTTGACTGGGAGCTAGCCTTGGATCTGGTTGCGGAAGAGAACCGCCGCGTGCGCGACCGCTACGGTGCTGCGGGCATTTTCAACGGTTCTTACGGCTGGTCTTCTGCCGGGCGTTTACACCACGCTCGCTCATTGGTGCGCCGCTTCTATTTCACCGGCGGAGGCGGGGTGGATCAGCAGGGGAACTACAGCTGGGGATCCGCGCAGTTCTTCCTGCCTTACGTGATTGGTACCTACACGCCACTGACCGGCCGCGTGACGACGTGGCCCAGCGTGGTGGAACATTGCGATATTCTGCTGGCTTTCGGCGGCCTGGCGCTGAAAAACGCGCAGGTGGCCTCGGGCGGTGCAGTGGAGCATACCTTGAAGCCCGCGCTAGAGCAGCTTGCCAAAAAAGGCACGCCGATCGTCAATATCAGTCCGATGCGTGACGATTGCCCTGAATTCGTCAATGCGGAATGGATCCCGATCCGGCCAAATACCGATGCCGCGCTGATGATGGCCGTGGCCTATGAAATTCAACGTAGAGAAGCAGAGGATCACGCGTTTCTTGCCACGCACTGCGTCGGTTATCCGCAGTTGGCAGCCTATCTTAACGGCAGCAAAGATGGCGTAGAGAAAACCCCCGACTGGGCCAGCGCCATCACCGGCGTTCCGGCTGAACGCATTGTACGTCTGGCTACGCAGCTGATCGGCAAGCGCAGCTTTATTACCTGTTCTTACTCGGTACAGCGTGCCCACCGCGGCGAACAGCCTTACTGGATGATGATTGCGCTTTCGGCGATGCTGGGGCAGGTGGGCCTGCCGGGGGGAGGATTCTCGTTTGGGCACGGCTCGATGAACAGCGTCGGTAATCCGCGTTTCGATACGCCGGGCCCGGCGGTGAGTACCGGTCCGAATCCGTCTGGCCTGTCCATTCCTGTGGCGCGTATTAGCGATATGTTGCTTAATCCGGGCGAGTCTTACGAGTTTCAGGGCGAAACGCTGACCTATCCTGATATTCATCTGGTGCACTGGGCGGGCGGTAATCCTTTCCACCATCATCAACAGCTTAACCGGCTGGTTGAGGGCTGGCAGAAGCCGGATACGGTGATCGTGCAGGACAACGTCTGGACTTCGGCGGCAAGTATGGCTGACATCGTATTACCTGCCACGACCTCACTTGAACGTAACGACATCGGCGGTTCATCGCGCGATCGCTTTGTGCTGGCGATGCATCAGGCGGTTGCGCCGCAGCATCAGGCCCGTAACGACTACGATATTTTTGCCGATCTGGCCGAGCGTCTGGGGTACCGGGAAGCCTATACCCAGGGGCGTGATGAAGACGCGTGGCTGCGCCAGATTTATAAGCAGTGTGGGCAGGCGCAACAGGGAACTGAGATCGAATGGCCGGATTTCGAGACGTTCTGGGAACGCGGCTTTGTTGAATTACCCAAGCCTGAAAAAGATTATGTGTTCTTTGAGTCGTTCCGTAAGCGTCCCCGTGCTAATCCGCTGGGTACGCAGAGCGGCAAGATTGAGCTGTTCAGCCAGAAAATCGCCGACTACCAATATGAGGACTTTGCGCCCCACCCAGAGTGGCAGCCGCCGGTCGAATGGCTGGGATCTGAGACCGCCAAACGCTGGCCGCTGCACCTGATTTCAATTCAGCCCAAGGACCGCCTGCACAGTCAGCTTGACCAGACGCCGCTTGCGCAAAACAACAAGACCTCCGGCAAAGAAACATTGTTTATGCACCCTGAGGACGCCGCAACGCGCAATCTTAAAGACGGTGACGTTGTAAAAGTCAGCAACGAGCGCGGCAGCTGTCTGGCAGGCGTGTCGCTCAATGACGGCATTACGCGCAGCGTAGTACTGATGGCGACCGGTGCTTGGTTCAATCCGGGATTTGGCAAAAAATGGCACGAAACCGAGCAGGCGGGTAACCCAAACGTACTGACGCTGGACATCGGGACATCACGTCTGACGCAGGGTCCGAACGCCATGAGCTGCCTGGTAGAAGTATCGGCTATTTGATTCTCACCGCTGGTTACACTTTGCGGACTAATGTTGCGATTGCCCGCTGGTGGCCGTAAGGTCCCAGCGGCTACATTAGCAGTCCCAGAGGTATTGATTGGTGAATCATCGACATACATTGTGTGTTGGTACCGATTGAATTTGCACCAACCTACGCGGATGCGTAGGTTTTTTTTCGTCTGTAGTTTAGGATTTAACTTAGTTATCACATCTTAAAAACCTCTGCCTTACATTCGTTGTGTCAATTTTACAGTTGGTTGCAGTTTGCGCAGAACTCTTGCGATTGAAAGGTAGTGCAACGCGCTGATGTTCTCTAATGTTGGTGGTCCCAGAGGTATTGATTGGTGAATCATCCAACATGCTTTGCATGTTGAAACCGATTAAAATTGCACCAACCTACGCAGATGCGTAGGTTTTTTTTTGCCTGAGATTACGCCCTGATTTTTTTCTGAGAGTTCCTTACCTGTCGTCAAGTAAAGCTCCGTTATGATAACCTCGAAAATTACCTGTTCTCATTCGGATAGGTGCAAATTTAGAGGAGAACGGAATGCTCTATCGGTTGTTACATTCATTTTTTCGCGCCCTGTTTAAGGTCATATTTCGCGTTACCGTAACGCCGGATAAAGCTCAGTTGACCTATCCAAGAATGCTACTGACCCCCAATCATGTCTCGTTTATCGACGCGATGCTGCTGGTCCTGTTCCTGCCGATTAAACCGGTCTTTGCCGTTTACTCCACGATTACCGAGCGTTGGTATATGCAGTGGCTTAAGGATTACATCGACTTTGTGCCGCTGGATCCCACCAAACCGATGGCAATCAAACGTCTGGTGCGTGAAATCGAGAAGGGACGTCCGGTCGTGGTATTTCCTGAAGGGCGCATTACGGTGACCGGCTCGCTGATGAAAATATACGACGGTGCCGCCTTTGTGGCCGCTAAATCGCAGGCGACAGTTATCCCTATTCGGATCGACGGCGCTGAGTTCTCGATTTTTAGTCGCCTGTTCGGCAGCTTCAAACTGCGCTGGTTCCCGAAAATATCCATCAACATTCTACCGCCGCAGAACGTCTTGATGCCTGATGCACCGCGTGCGCGAGAAAGACGCCTGCTGGCCGGACAACGGCTGCATGCCATCATGATGGAAGCGCGTATGGCGACGCGTCCGACGGAAACGCTCTACCAGGCGCTGCTCTCGGCGCAGACCCGCTATGGTCGCCGCAAGCCGTGCATCGCCGACATTTCGTTCAACGAAGACACCTATCAGGGGTTGCTGAAGAAATCGCTCGGCGTCAGCCGTATTCTGCAACGCTTCACCCGTGAGGGGGAGCACGTCGGTATGCTGCTGCCCAATGCCACCATCACGGCGGCCGCCATTTTTGGTGCATCGATGCGAAATCGTATCCCCGCGCTGCTCAACTACACTTCTGGCGCTAAGGGAATCAAAAGTGCCGTCAAGGCGGCACAGATTGAGACCATCGTGACCTCAAGGCAGTTTTTGGAAAAGGGCAAGCTGACCCATCTGCCTGAGCAAGTGACCGAGGTGAAATGGGTATACCTTGAAGACCTCAAGGATACGGTCACCAAAGAAGACAAACTGTGGATCCTGTTCCATTTGATTTTCCCGCAGCGCGCGATGCTCTATCAACAACCCGACGATGCGGCGCTGGTGCTTTTTACTTCAGGTTCTGAAGGCAATCCCAAGGGCGTGGTACATTCGCATGCCAGCCTGATAGCCAACGTAGAGCAAATCCGTACCGTAGCCGACTTCACTCCACGTGACCGCTTTATGTCGGCGCTGCCGCTGTTTCACGCCTTTGGTCTCACCGTCGGGCTGTTTACGCCGCTGATGACCGGCGCGCGCGTGTTTCTCTATCCAAGCCCGTTGCATTACCGAATTGTGCCCGAGCTGGTGTATGACCAAAACTGCACCGTGTTGTTTGGTACGTCGACCTTCTTGGGTAACTACGCCCGCTTTGCGCATCCCTATGATTTCGCTCGTGTGCGCTATGTGGTTGCCGGTGCTGAAAAGCTTTCCGAGGGCACCAAAGAGGTGTGGCAGAACAAATTTGGCCTGCGCATTCTTGAAGGCTACGGCGTGACCGAGTGCGCACCGGTGGTGGCCATTAACGTACCGATGGCGGCACGGGTCAATACCGTGGGCAAGATTCTGCCCGGCATGGAATCTCGCCTGCTGGCGGTTCCGGGGATCGACAAGGGCGGACGCCTTCAGCTGCGCGGGCCTAATATCATGAAAGGGTATTTACGCGTCGAGAATCCGGGCGTACTCGAACTGCCTGCGGCAGAGAATGCGCAGGGTGAGATTGAGGCGGGCTGGTACGACACCGGCGATATCGTCACGCTGGACGCCGAGGGCTATTGCGCGATTCGTGGTCGAGTCAAACGCTTTGCCAAGCTGGCCGGCGAAATGGTGTCGCTAGAGAGCGTCGAGCAGATTGCGATTCAGGCCTCTCCCGACGCCCAGCACGCTGCCACGTCGCGCACAGACAGCGCCAAAGGTGAGGCGTTAGTGCTGTTTACCACCGACGAAACGCTATCGCGCGACAGGCTATCTAAAAGCGCCCGCGAGCTGGGGATCCCCGAGATTGCTGTGCCGCGTGACATTCGCGTGGTGAAAGCGCTGCCGCTGTTGGGCAGCGGAAAACCTGATTTTGTGACCCTGCGCGAGATGGCAGAACAACCGGAGAGCAAAAATGAGTAAGCCCCTGGGGAGCCGATTTCCCCTGATGTCACGCGGGATGACGGCCGTGATTGTTGCGCAGTTCTTATCGGCCTTTGGCGATAATGCGCTGCTGTTTGCCACGCTGGCATTGATTAAACAGGAGCTCTATCCCGAATGGAGCCAGCCAGTGCTCCAAATGGCGTTTGTGGCGGCCTATATTATTCTGGCGCCCTTCGTCGGGCAGTTTGCCGACAGCTTTGCTAAAGGTCGTGTGATGATGTTTGCCAACGGCCTTAAACTGCTGGGTGCGCTGGTTATCTGCTTCGGGTTCAACCCGTTCCTGGGCTACGGGCTGGTGGGGGTTGGCGCAGCGGCCTATTCACCGGCCAAGTACGGCATCCTTGGCGAAATTACCTCCGGTGACAAGCTGGTGAAAGCCAATGGCCTGATGGAGTCTTCAACCATCGCGGCTATCCTGTTGGGTTCTGTCGCCGGTGGAGCCTTAGCCGACTGGCACATCACCGCCGCCTTGATGATTTGCGGACTTGCCTATGCGGCGGCCGTTGCGGCCAACGTCTTCATTCCGAAAATGACGGCGGCAAGGCCGGGCCAGTCGTGGAACCCTCGTCGCATGTCTTCGACATTTTTCCATGCCTGCCGTGTTTTGTGGGGCAATGCGGATACGCGTTTCTCGCTGGTGGGTACCAGCCTGTTTTGGGGCGCGGGCGTGACGCTGCGTTTCCTGCTGGTTCTCTGGGTGCCGGTGGCATTGGGTATCAGCGACAACACCACGCCGACGCTGCTTAACGCGATGGTTGCGGTGGGCATCGTGCTCGGTGCTGGTGCCGCGGCGAAGCTCATTACGTTGAAAACGGTTAAACGTTGCCTGCCTGCGGGGATCGGGATCGGTGTCGTGGTCGTGCTGTTCACGCTGCAACACAGCATGTTGAACGCTTATCTTCTTCTGGCGCTTATCGGTGTTCTGGGCGGCTTCTTTGTCGTGCCGTTGAATGCGTTGTTGCAGCATCTTGGCAAAGAAACGGTTGGCACAGGTAACGCGATTGCGGTGCAGAATTTGGGTGAAAACACCGCCATGCTGCTGATGTTGGGGCTCTATTCGCTGGTAGTGATGCTCGGTGCGCCAGTATTGGCAATAGGCGTTGGCTTCGGGGTGGTGTTTGCGCTGGCGATTGCCGGACTCTGGCTGTGGCAGATTAAGCAAAAACGCAAAATCTAGAGTTAAAAAAGGGCGCCAGGCGCCCTTTTTTGCAACCAAACGCGTCTATGGAGCGGGAATAGTGAAGCGCTTATGAATCTCTTCCAGCGCATTAATCACTTCCTCGTCCAAGGTCAGGTCCTGACTGTCGATATTAATCTTCAACTGTTCCAGCGTCGTTGCGCCTAGCAGGGTGCTGGCCACAAACGGCTGTTGACGAACAAACGCCAGCGCCATCTGTGAAGGATCCAGATTCAGTTTTTTCGCCAGACCCACGTACTCTGCCACCGCCGCCTCTGACTGAGCAGAGGAGTAGCGCGTAAAGCGGCTGAACAGCGTATTACGCGCTCCCGCCGGTTTTGCTCCATTCAAATATTTACCGCTTAGCGTACCAAACGCCAGGCTCGAGTAAGCCAGAAGCTCAACGCCTTCATGCTGACTTATCTCGGCTAATCCCACCTCAAAGCTGCGGTTCAGCAGGCTGTAAGGGTTCTGAATAGAGACGATGCGTGGCAGGTCGTGTTTTTCAGCCAGCTGCAGATAGCGCATCACGCCCCAAGGGGTCTCATTCGATACGCCGATGTAGCGAATCTTACCGGCACGAACCTGTTCGTTTAGCGCTTCCAGCGTTTCGAGCAGCGTGACCGGTGAGTTATCCGGACTGTAGGTATAACCCAGTTTGCCGAAGAAATTGGTCGGGCGCTGCGGCCAGTGAAGTTGATACAGGTCGAGGTAGTCGGTATTAAGACGCTTCAAACTGGCGTCGAGTGCTGCGCGGATGTTCTTGCGATCCAGCACTTGTCCTGGGCGAATCGACGCATCGTTACCGCGTGATGGACCGGCAACCTTACTCGCCAGAATAATCTTCTCACGGTTGCCGCGGGCTTTTATCCAGCTGCCGATATAGCTTTCGGTCAGACCCTGGGTTTCTGGACGTGGAGGCACAGGGTACATCTCGGCGGTATCAATCAGGTTGATCCCGGCCGCGAGGGCATAATCAAGCTGCTGGTGAGCCTCGGCTTCACTGTTTTGTTCACCAAAGGTCATGGTGCCCAATCCCAGTACGCTCACTTCTAAAGAACTATGGGGTATACGGTGATATTGCATTGCCTGTCTTCCTTAGTGTCAGATAATGTCTGGCTGGCGCTTGAATGTTTTGGAGTCGGGCAGCACCCATACGGACGATGCCTTTTTATAGCCAAAAAAGCGCTTAGCGAAGCAGCCACGTAAGATTGACTATATACAAGCGACGCCGGAGGGGGAAGAGCAAAGGGGGAAAGCGCTCGTTTTGCTACGTGCAGTAGAGGGTTCATAAAGCTTAGGCAGGGGAATGTTATTTACTGTCTCACAAATGGGCCATAAATTTGCGCACAATGTGGTGAAAGTTCAATGTGGTGAAAGTTGATGATTAACGCTCAAGGAAAATACCGGCAATTGGAATAGCCGGTATTAATATTTTGATGCGGCAAACTCAAACGCGTTGATATCAGCGTTTCATGACCTCTGTCACCTGATCATTATTGATTTGCCTTTCATTACCTTGCGCGTCTTCATAGCTCAGCAATCCTGTACTCTTATCAAGTTCAGGCTTGCTGCTGGTCAATATCATGCTTCCGTCTTTTGTTGCCATTACGTAGTCGCTAGAACAACCCGCCAAGGCAAACGCCAGAGCAAATGCGCTGACGAGCTTAAATGAAGTTTTCATTGATAAACCCTTTGATTTGGTCTGAAAAGACCTTCCTATTAAGATTAGCAAATAATAAGCGCTAGCCAACTGTAATAGCCATTTTGGCAACCAGGTATAACCCTATAATAGGAAATGTCTGGCGAGTAGCTGCCGCGTAAAGCTTTTCTTTAAATAGAAACCGCGAGGCAATGTCATGATAGGTTGACCCTTTTCTCCGATTGCCTCGGTCCTTGCCTTATTGTTGGCCGCCTTTGGCCTGAGCTGTAATACCTCGCCGTGGCGGGCGGTAATGCTCTCGACTTTTCCCAGAACGATAAGATCCATTAATTCTTCCCAATCCTGACGTAGCTGTTCGTCCTCCTCATCGGATGGACTCCACAGCAGCGGGCTACCGATACGGCGTACTGAAAGCGGAATTTGGCGCTCTCCTTCAACGGGTATCCACAGAACTCGGGCAAGCTTGTGTCGCACATGGCTGCTCTCCCAGGTGACGCCGCTGTTGCCTGTCAGGGGCGCAACACACACAAAGGTGGTTTCTAAAGGTTTGCCCATTGCGTCGATAGGGATTGTTTTAAGTTCTATGCCGATTTCGGGAAAATCCTGCTCCGGTTTACTCCCGGCGCTGGCACCAAGATAAACCTCAAGCAGCATGCCAACCCAGCCTTTCTCGCGTTTCAAATCGGGTGGAATAGCAAGATTTGCCCGTTCTGCCAGTTCGCCCAGCGTGTACCCGGCCAGTGACTCGGCACGCGCTAACAGCGCTTGTTCATCCTCAGGCGGTGTCAGGGCGGGCAAAGGGATCGACATAAAAAAGTCTCGCTCTCGTCTGATTAAAAAATGTACTCACGTTTGCGCGCAGAAAAAATTAAATCTGCGAGCTGTGATTAACCTGAATAATAGCATGATTTGACGTGGGTTTTTTCTGCCACTTGCCCGATTATTATCCCCAACTTAACGAGTTGATCACCTGTTGACGGGCACAATGAACAGGATCTTCCACCTGGTTATCCACAGATTTGTGGGATAACCCACAGTTATGAGTAGCACTGTTTCGATTTACAGGCTTGACGAGGGGGGTTTTATAAGGTTTTGTCCCATATATAACCTGAAACTGACAAAACTCTGTGGATAAAATCAACATTGTGCGATCTTTCGCCACTTTAGGATCTCTGCTCATTTATGCTGGGGGTAAGCGTAGGTGAAACCCAGTGGATATCACAATATTGTCATGTTTTATATGAACTTTATTTTAAATTTTATCAGCCAAATACTGAGGTCAAAATTAGTTTTACCCGTCTTACTCTTATGTTCTTCACATATCTATCCACAGAAAAAGTGAATAAAATTGCTGAAAAATGACAAAGGCTGTTTATAACTTCGATATTTTGGGTAAGTTATCCCGTCAACCCCCTTTTGAACAGAGTTATAACCAGTGGTTTACCGCCTGTTGGTAGTATGAAACAATCAGAGTATCTATGCATTTTAAGCTTATTGAGGTAGTCCGGTGATCGATGATGATGGCTACCGCCCGAATGTTGGTATCGTAATCTGTGACAAGCAGGGGCAAGTATTATGGGCCCGTCGTTATGGGCAGCACTCCTGGCAGTTTCCACAAGGGGGAATCAACCCCGGAGAAACGGCTGAGCAGGCCATGTATCGTGAACTGTTTGAAGAAGTGGGACTAAGTAGAAAAGACGTCCGTATTCTGGCTTCGACTCGCAACTGGTTACGCTATAAATTGCCAAAACGTTTGGTGCGTTGGGACACAAAGCCGGTCTGTATCGGCCAAAAGCAAAAATGGTTCCTGTTACAACTCATGTGTAATGATGCAGACATCAATATGCAACGCAGCAGTACGCCTGAATTTGATGGGTGGCGCTGGGTGAGTTTTTGGTATCCGGTTCGTCAGGTTGTTTCATTTAAACGTGACGTTTATCGTCGGGTAATGAAAGAGTTTTCCACAACTGTGATGCCAATGCAGGAAGTACCCGTTAACCGTACAACCCCTGCTTATCGTCGGAAAAGAGGCTAAGTCACGAATAAATGCTCACGCGGTTGCGAGAAATAGTTGAAAAGGTAGCGATGGCGTCCAGCCTGAATGATGCGCTGGATGTTTTGGTTAATGAAACCTGTCTGGCGATGGACACCGAAGTGTGTTCAATTTATCTCGCTGATAACGATCGCCGTTGTTACTACCTTATGGCGACGCGAGGCTTGAAAAAGCCTCGCGGGCGCACTATTGCTCTTGCTTTTGATGAGGGTGTCGTCGGGCTGGTAGGCCGCCTGGCAGAACCCATCAACCTTGCCGATGCGCAGAGCCATCCGAGTTTTAAATATATTCCTCAGGTTAAAGAGGACTTATTCCGTTCTTTCCTGGGTGTACCGGTTATCCACCGACGCCAACTGCTGGGCGTGCTGGTTATTCAGCAGCGTGAGCACCGCCAGTTTGATGAAAGTGAAGAGTCTTTCATGGTCACCCTGGCCACGCAAATGGCCGCAATTCTTTCTCAGGCGCAGCTTAACGTTCTCTACGGGCGATTTCGACAGACTCGCGTTAAGGCGCTGCCAGCCTCGCCGGGCGTGGCGATTGGTACCGGTTGGCAGGACAGTAATCAGCCGTCACTCGATAACGTTTATATGGCTTCAACGCTCGATCCTGTTCGCGAGCGTGAGCGTCTCACCCGAGCTCTGGAAGACGCGGGGGCCGAGTTCCGACGTTTCAGTAAACGCTTCACCGCCAGTGCACAGAAAGAAAGTGCGGCGATTTTCGATCTCTATTCGCACCTGTTAAACGACGCAAGGCTCAAGCGCGAGCTCTTCGCCGAAATCGACCAAGGTGCCGTGGCTGAGTGGGCCGTCAAAAAGGTGGTCGAGAAGTTTGCTGCCCAGTTTGCCAGCCTACAGGATACCTATCTTCGCGAGCGCGGCAGCGATCTGCGAGCGCTCGGACAGCGTCTGGTCTTCCATCTCGACGATACCGCACAGGGCGACACACAGTGGCCCGAAAACTTTATTCTTGTCGCCGATGAGCTGACGGCAACCTTGTTGGCGGAAGTCCCACAGGAACGTCTGAAGGGTGTTGTTGTGCGAGACGGTGCCGCCAACTCGCATGCTGCCATTCTTGTGCGTGCCATGGGCGTGCCGACGGTTATGGGCGCCGATATTCAGCCTTCCCTTTTAAATCAGCGACAGCTCATCGTTGACGGTTATCGCGGCGAACTGCTTATCGACCCTGAGCCGGTTCTCGTAACCGAATACCGCCGCCTTATCAGCGAAGAAATGGAGCTGAGCGAAAAGGCTGAAAGCGAAGTTGAGCAGCCAGCCAAAATGCAAAGCGGCGAGCAGGTCTTAGTCATGCTCAACGCGGGCCTTAGCGCTGACCACGAAAAACTGTTTGGTGGCCGGGTTGACGGCATCGGCCTGTATCGCACTGAAATTCCCTTTATGCTGCAAAGCGGCTTCCCTTCTGAAGAAGAGCAGGTTGCGCAATATCAGGGCATGCTACAGCTTTTCCCGGCTAAGCCTGTGACGCTGCGTACGCTGGACATTGGTTCAGATAAGCAGCTGCCTTATATGCCTATCAGCGAGGAGAACCCTTGCCTGGGTTGGCGCGGTATCCGCATCACCCTCGATCAGCCTGAGATTTTCCTGATACAGGTCAGGGCCATGCTGCGTGCAAACGCTGCTACGGGCAATCTGGGTATCTTGCTGCCGATGATAACCAGCCTCGAAGAGATTGATGAGGCGCGTCGCCTTATTGACCGTGCAGGCCGTGAGGTAGAGGAAGCGCTAGGCTATGCACAGCCTAAGCCGCGTATCGGCATCATGATCGAAGTTCCTTCGATGATCTTCATGTTGCCTCTGCTCGCTGGACGCGTTGATTTTATCTCTGTCGGCACTAATGACCTGACGCAGTACCTGTTGGCCGTCGACCGCAATAACACCCGCGTTGCTGGTCTTTATGACAGCCTTCATCCAGCCATGCTGCGCGTGCTCAGCCAGATAGCACGAGACGCTGCCAGTGCAGGCATTGAACTCAGCCTGTGCGGTGAGATGGCCGGTGACCCGATGGGGGCTTTGCTGCTTGTCGGTATGGGCTATCGTAACATCAGCATGAACGGGCGCAGCGTCGCCCGCGTAAAATACCTGCTACGCAAAATTGATATCTCCGATGCACAAGAGTTGGCGGAGCGTGTTATGCAGGCACAGTTCACCAGCGAGGTTCGCCATATGACATCGGCGTTTATGGAACGTCGAGGGCTTGGCGGTCTTATCCGCGGCGGTAAATAACGGTTAAATAGACGCTTTTCGCCGCAAAAAAGTCTCGTTTTTTTATTAAGTTGCAGCATGACGAGACTTTTTTTTACAGATCTTTTCCCCCGGCGTTGAACCAGACTTCCCCTCTCTTATGCTATGATTTGCCCCTCTGGCCTTAAGTCGTTCATCTTGATACCAATCGTACTTGAAGCTGCAGCTGTGTTGGCTATGCATGTTTACCTCGGTCATTTGCCCGAGTGAGCTTTCGGGAATCGCTTCTCTGCTGCCTTGCTGTAACCTCAACTGCTTTAGCTATCGCATTGATTGAACTCACTTTCAGGCCCACAACAACTTTTCAATTTGTGGTGATAGATGAGTAACAGCTATCTGGCGTTTCCCAAGTTTGATCCGGTCATTTTCTCTCTCGGACCGATTTCACTTCACTGGTACGGCTTGATGTATCTGGTAGGTTTTGTCTTTGCCATGTGGCTTGCCGTTCGTCGCGCAAACAAACCTGGCAGCGGATGGAAAAAAGAAGAAGTCGAAAACTTGCTGTATGCAGGCTTTCTAGGCGTCTTTGTCGGCGGCCGCGTAGGCTACGTCCTGTTCTATAACTTGCCTTTGTTCCTCGATAACCCACTGTATCTCTTCAAAGTCTGGGACGGCGGTATGTCATTCCACGGCGGTCTGATCGGGGTTATTATCGTCATGCTGTGGTTTGCACGTCGCACCAAGCGCACGTTCTTCCAGGTTTCCGACTTCATTGCTCCGCTGATTCCGTTTGGTCTGGGTGCAGGACGTCTGGGCAACTTTATCAACGGTGAACTCTGGGGTCGTGTCACTACCGATGTGCCTTGGGCAATGCTTTTCCCTGGCTCACACGATGAAGACGTTGCGATTGCCGCCGCCGATCCCAAATGGCAGCCGCTGCTGAACCAATACGGTGTTCTGCCTCGTCATCCTTCACAAATCTATGAACTGTTGCTTGAAGGCGTGGTGCTGTTTATCATCCTCAACCTATTTATTCGCAAACCGCGCCCAATGGGCAGTGTCTCGGGCCTGTTCCTGATTTTCTACGGTGCATTCCGTATCATCGTTGAACACTTCCGCCAGCCGGACGCTCAGCTCGGTTTGTTCGACGGTTTCATCAGCATGGGGCAAATTCTCTCCATACCCATGATCGTATTTGGTATCATTATGGTCGTCTGGGCCTACCGTCGCCCGCAGAAACAATTGTCTTGAGGTAATATGAAACAGTATCTGGAATTAATGCAGCGAGTGCTTGATGAAGGCACGCCTAAAGGCGACCGTACCGGCACGGGTACATTGTCGATTTTTGGTCATCAGATGCGTTTCAATTTGCAAGAAGGTTTTCCGCTGGTCACCACCAAGCGCTGCCATTTGCGTTCTATCATTCACGAACTGCTGTGGTTCCTGAAAGGTGATACCAATATTGCCTATCTGCGTGACAACAATGTCACCATCTGGGACGAGTGGGCCGATGAAGACGGTTCACTGGGTCCGGTTTACGGCAAACAATGGCGTGCATGGGGTACACCGGACGGCAAGCAGATCGACCAGCTTGCCAACGTGGTTAACCAGCTCAAGCAGGACCCTAATTCCAGACGCATTATTGTTTCGGCCTGGAACGTTGGTGAGCTCGACCAGATGGCGTTGGCACCTTGCCACGCTTTCTTCCAGTTCTATGTGGCAGACGGCAAGCTCTCTTGCCAACTGTATCAACGTTCATGCGACGTGTTCCTCGGCTTGCCGTTTAACATCGCTAGCTACGCTTTGTTGGTACATATGATGGCGCAGCAGTGCGATCTTGAAGTCGGCGATTTTGTCTGGACCGGGGGGGATACCCACCTGTACAGCAACCACATGGAACAGACTCATCTGCAGCTGAGCCGTGAACCTCGTGCACTGCCTAAATTAATCATCAAACGTAAGCCAGCCTCTCTGTTTGACTATAATTTTGAAGACTTTGAAATCGAAGGTTATGATCCGCATCCTGCTATTAAAGCGCCGGTTGCTGTCTAAACCTTTTGTTTAGTCCCTAAGTGCATAAAGCGCTCGGCTGTTAGTCGGGCGTTTTTTTATCCTGCCTTCAGCTTTTCCTCTCTGCTTTTTTACTCTCTTTATTGCGTTTACCAACGCTTTTATCTGCCCGAATGTGTTTGGTGGAACCGCTATTCCAATGCGTTTGCAACCTTGTGCAAAAAAGAACTTTGTTTGGAATAGACGCCGATGGTAATGGCAATGCGCCTTTTCTGCTGCCGATATTTCCTTACACTCGCCGCATGAAAATACGACTCGCGGAAGGAGAGCAGGGAATGACCCTGATTGAAGTCATGATAGTTCTGGCACTGGTTGCCTCGATGAGCCTCTGGTCTTTGCACGGCTGGCGCGAGTATCAGCAGCAGCTACAGCTCGAGCAACAGGCGCAAAGACTGCGGCTTTATCTTACGGGACTTCAGTCGATTGCCTATTCCCATAATCAGACCCAATTGCTGTGGGTCATTGATGGCCTTTCAGGATGTGTGGGAGCGGGTAAACGGCCCGCCAGCTGTCTGGTGGCTGAGGACCGTTATTTTCAAACAACGGCGCCGAACATTAGTGTGCGTGCCTATTCAGAGAAAATAATGGGTTTCTATGGGCTACGTAATATGGCTCAGGGCGGGCACATCAATGTGAGTAATGCTGCGGGTACTCTGAGGGTCGTTTTATCTGCTCGGGGGCGCCTCAGATTGTGCAGCTTTGGGAAACCCATGTCTGGCTTTCCGAAATGTTAAACGAAAAGGGTTTCACACTGCCTGAGGTGATGTTAGCAATGGGTATCGGCAGCATGCTCATTATAGGGGCGATGCAGTTTTTGCCGATGCTGAGGCAACGCACACAGCAGCTAAGCCAACATTACCAGCTCGATCAACTTCTGCGGCAGACTGCCCGAACTTTGCAAAAGGACTTTAGGCGTAGCGGTTTTTGCGCCGGAACCTGTAGCGGTAAGTCGATAGTTATAGGTCAAGCCAGCGGGGAGGCTAAAAACTCCTGCATTGTCGTCGCCTATGATCTCAATCGCAACGGTCGATGGGAGCCGGTGGGACATGCTGAGTCAGAGTATTTTGGTTTTCGGCTACGTAGCGGCATGCTGGAAAGTCAGCGTGGCGTTAATGGCTGCAACGCGATTGGATGGGAGCGCATGCTTGACCCATCAGAGGTGAGTTTTAGTCAGTTTCAGGTTGCAACTACGCTTGGTGAAGGAGGGGATCCGCTCATTATTTTGAATATGGCGGCAAACTGGAAAAAGAATCCGGCGATTAGTACCCGCCTTGATACGTGGGTAAAAGTGCAATGAACAAGCCTGAGCCTGAAGCACACCACTCGCAGCAAGGCAGCGCACTGATACTGGCTATCATGATGATGATGGCATTTGGCCTAATGGGGTTAAATATGGTGAATCAGCATCTTAATGCTGCACTGGCACTCACTCGCAGCGAAAAAAGTTTTCTTCAGTCTTGGGAGCTTGCCGTCTCCTCATTAAATTGGGGGCTTAACAGGCGCTGGGTCTTACAACCTGTCGAAGGGTGGCAGTGTGCGCAATCAGTGACCGAAAACGTCAGTCTTCCTGGAGAGATAAGCGCCACTCTGCGTAGCTGCATAAGAAATGCTGAACGTGATGAGCTGTATTTACTGCGGGGTGAAGGAAAAATTCAGCCTGACTCTGTGCCGGTCTTGCTTTACCAACTGGTGACCCTCAAGACAGTTGATGCCACTGAAAGCCGGGTTATACCGATACAAAACGGCTGGCTGGACTTTTGCCCTTTAAAGGATGAGAGGAAATGTGATGACCCATAATCAAAGGCTCCACCCACAGGCAGGTCTCAGTCTGCCTGAAACGATGCTCGCAACCTTGCTGCTGTCGGTTTCTGTCCTGGGATTACTGAATTATTATCAATCCCTTACTCAAGGATTCTCAAGACAGTGGCAAGTAAGACAGGCCTGGACAGAGGCCCATGAACAGCTTGAAAGCTTCGCGGTGCTAAACGTGGGTAAAGCACTGGATAAACCGGGATGGAGTGCGCAAATTACCCGCATTCAAACCTCTACAGATTGCCAATGGGTTACGGCACGTGTAGAAACCCCGTTGCACTATACCAGTCGGTTAAGTCGCATGATTTGCAGACCCATTGTTGATTAGCCGCTCGAAATTAACAGATGTTTCCCTGCTTGCTTTGCATTAGGGGAGTCGCTCGGTAAAGTATGAATTAATGCAGTTGTCGTCCGTGGACCTCAAGGAAACCGATATGTTCACCGTCTACCATTCCAATCAGTTGGATCTTTTAAAAATACTGACAACCCGACTGATTGAGGGGCGTCCTTTGGACAATCCTTTTGAGCAGGAAGTCATACTGGTCCAAAGCCCAGGAATGGCACAGTGGCTGCAAATGGAACTCGCTCAGTCTTTTGGTATTGCGGCCAATATTGCTTTCCCACTGCCGGCGACTTTTATTTGGGACATGTTTACCCAGGTTCTACCCGGAATCCCCAAGGAAAGTGCGTTCAGCAAAGATGCGATGACCTGGAAACTGATGTGGCTATTACCAGGCAAACTCTCTGAGCCGGAATTTGCACCGCTGCAAAATTATTTGACCGACGATCGCGATAAAAGAAAAATTCATCAGTTGGCCGCGCGGGTCGCAGACCTTTTTGACCAGTATCTAGTTTATCGCCCTGAATGGCTGAAAACCTGGCAACAAGGCCGTTTAGTTGATGAAGAACTTGACCCCTCGCAGCTGTGGCAGGCTCATCTGTGGCGGGCTCTTTGCGAGTACACCGAAGAGCTAGAGCAACCCGAATGGCATAGGGCCAATCTTTATGAGCGTTTTATTGCGGCCTTGAACAAGGCGGATGTTTGCCCACCTGGCTTGCCAAAAAGGGTTTTCATTTGCGGAATTTCGGCGCTGCCCCCGGTCTATTTACAGGCGCTGCAGGCGCTGGGTAGACATATCGATATCCATCTAATGTTTACCAACCCTTGCCGTTACTATTGGGGAGATATTCAAAATTATGCCTTCCTCGCTCGTTTACAGAGCCGTCGGCGTCGACATTATCTTGAGTCCGGTGAAACATCACTCTTCAGAGATCCCTCGCAGGCCCAACAGTTGTTTAATGAAGAGGGTGAGCAAAACCTCAGTAATCCACTGCTGGCTTCATGGGGCAAGCTGGGCCGCGACCATATGTATTTGCTGTCACAGGTCGATGAGATTCAGGAAGTACATGCCTTTGTCGACGTAGGGGACGAAACGCTGTTGCATGCTATTCAGCAAGATATGTTAGACCTCGAAGACCGCGCCGTTATCGGCATGACGCCCGAAACGCTGAACAGTAGCGAAAGCAAAAGACGGCTGCAGGAGGGGGACGACTCGCTGAGTGTGCATATCTGCCACAGTCCTCAGCGCGAAGTTGAGGTGTTACATGACAATCTGCTGGCAATGATGGAGGCCGACAAACATCTTACACCTAGAGATATTATCGTCATGGTCGCCGACATAGACAGCTACGCACCCTATATTCAAGCCGTGTTCGGCAATGCACCGAGAGAACGCTATTTGCCATTCGCTATCTCAGACCGCAAGGCAAGCCAGTCACACCCAGCCTTGCAGGCCTTTGTTTCCTTACTCGATTTGCCGCAAAGCCGTTTTACCTCAGAGCAGGTTCTGGCATTGCTCGAGGTCCCTGCGCTGGCGACGCGTTTCTCTATTGATGAAGAAGGATTGAGGCTGCTGCGCCAATGGGTGGGCGAATCGGGTATTCGTTGGGGGCTTGACGACGATAACGTTCGCGAGTTGGCGCTTCCGGCCACAGGCCAACACACTTGGCATTTCGGCTTAACACGTATGCTGCTTGGCTATGCGATGGACAGTCGAGCCGGTGACTGGCAGGGCGTATTGCCCTATGACGAATCGACCGGGCTTGCCGCAGAGTTGGCAGGGCATCTGGCTGAGTTACTGATGCAACTCAGCCAATGGCGTATTCGTCTTGCCCAGTCTCGTACGCTGGAGGACTGGTTACCGATATGTCATGAACTTCTGAGCACCTTTTTCTCCCCGGAAGGGGAGACGGAGATTGCTCTGGCGCTTATCGAGCAGCAGTGGCAAAAGGTCCTTAATCAGGGACTGGCGGCGCGTTATCCCGATGATGTTCCGCTCTCTATCTTGCGCGACGAACTGGCATCGCGTTTGGATCAAGAGAGGATCAGCCAACGCTTTCTGGCCGGACCTATCAACTTCTGTACCCTGATGCCTATGCGTTCAATTCCGTTTAAAGTGGTTTGTCTGCTGGGAATGAATGACGGCATCTATCCTCGAACGTTGCCGCCGCTAGGGTTTGACCTGATGGCAAAGCAGATGAAAAGGGGGGACCGTAGCCGTCGAGACGATGACCGCTACCTGTTCCTTGAGGCACTGCTTTCGGCACAGGACAAGCTGTACATCAGTTATATCGGTCGTTCAATTCAGGACAACAGTGAAAGATATCCGTCGGTGTTGGTTAGCGAGCTGCTTGAATACATTGGGCAAAGCTACTGCCTGGAGCAAGATCTTAGTCTTAACGCTGACGAAAGCGAAAAGCGGGTGCGTCAGTATCTCGAACACTGGCATTCACGTACGCCCTTTGACGCCAGCAACTTTGATAGCACCAGTGAAGCAAGGAGCTATGCAGCAGAATGGTTGCCGGCAGCGGGAGGTCAGGGGAAGCCGCTGACGGACTTTACCCAGCCTCTAAGCGACCTGCCACTACACGAGATAACGCTTGATAACCTGCTGCGCTTTTATCGCCACCCGATTAAGGCCTTTTTCCAAATGCGGCTCAACGTCAGCTTTGTCGTGGAGGAGACCGAGTTATCAGACGAAGAGCCCTTTATTCTGGATAATCTCAACCGCTATCAGCTGAATACTCAGCTGCTAAATGCGCTTATTGAAGAACAGGATGCTAGCGTGTTGTTCAATCGCATTAAAGCCTCGGGGGGGCTGCCTTACGGTGCTTTTGGCGAGATTTTCTGGAACAGGCAGTGTGAGGACATGACCGAACTTGCCGAACAGGTCAGGGAAGCACGAACAGAAAGCGGCAGCCTGGAGCTTTCGCTTCCGATTGGCGATATCCAGTTAACGGGCTGGATGCATCAGGTACAAAGTGACGGCCTTCTTCGCTGGCGTCCAGCCGCATTGCTTGCACGCGACGGTCTTCTACTGTGGATTGAGCACGTCGTTTACTGCGCCAATGGAGGTACGGGCGAAAGCCGGATGTTTGGCCGCAGCGGCACGGCTTTCCATTACGCCAACCTGAACCGCGAGGAGGCGATGATGCAGCTACAAACCTTGATAGAGGGTTATAAACAGGGGCTGAACTCGCCGTTAAAACTCCTTGGAAAAAGCGGCTGGGCATGGCTGGACGTCTGCTTTGACAAGCAAAGTGGAACAATAAGCGATGATCCTGAAAAGCAGAGCAAAGGGCTCACTAAACTTGCACAAGCTTGGCAAGGCGATGGGCGCGTGCCCGGTGAGGGGCAAGACCCTTATGTACAAAGAGTCATGCGTCAGCTTGATCCAGAAAACGTCGAAGCCATCATTGCTGAGGCAGAGCGCTTTCTTTTACCTGTGGTTCAACATAATCTGGCCTAGGTGCCGAGATAAAAAACTATCTGTTGCCTGTGAGGTCTGAGTTATTTAGCACGCTTTTGGTTAGAGGTTCGGTCATTTTCGACTCTATAGCCTGAGTTATCTTTTCTATCAAGGGAGACAGGTAATGTTAAAACAGCTTACCCGTGTAAGCGGGTTACTGTTGTTGTTGACGTTTTGGGCCCCCGTAGTCTGGTCCGCGACAGACTGGCAACCCATTGCAGAAACAATACATAAGAGTCAAAACGATCCTCGCCAGTATCAGGCCATTAAATTGTCCAATGGTACGACGGTACTACTTGTTTCCGACGCCAATGCCAGCAAGTCACTGGCTGCGCTGGCCGTGTCGGTTGGGTCCTTACAGGATCCCGATGGGCAACTGGGGTTGGCGCATTTTACTGAACATATGCTGCTGATGGGTTCAAAAAAATATCCTAAACCTGAAAGCCTCTCCGAGTTTCTCAAGATGCACGGTGGCAGCCACAACGGCAGTACCGCCTCTTACCGCACCGCTTTTTATCTTGAGGTTGAAAATGATGCTCTGAAAGAGGCGGTCGATCGCCTCGCTGATGCCGTTGGTGAACCTTTACTTGACGCAAGCTATGCCGACAAAGAACGTAATGCGGTCAATGCCGAGCTTACGATGGCGCGTTCGCGTGACGGCATGCGTATGGGACAGGTTCGTGCTGAAACGCTGAATCCGGCGCATCCTGGGTCGCGCTATGCAGGTGGGAACCTTGATACCTTAAAAGATAAACCGGGCAACAGTCTGCATGATGCGCTGGTCAATTTTTACCACCGTTATTATTCCGCGAATCTGATGGTCGGCGTGATTTACAGCAATAAGTCCTTACCCGAGCTGGCGCAAATCGCCTCCGATACGTTCGGAAAGATTGCCAACCACAATGCTGTTGTCCCGCCAATAACCGTGCCAAGCGTCACTCCGGCTCAGCAGGGCATTATCATTCATTACGTGCCTGCGGAGCCGCGCAAGCAACTGCGCGTCGAATTTGCTATCGATAATAACAGTGCTGCATTTCGCAGTAAGACGGACACCTATATCAGTTACCTGATTGGTAACCGTAGCAAGAATACGCTGTCAGACTGGCTGCAGAAAGAAGGGCTTGCAGACGGAATCAACGCCGGTGCCGACCCGATGGTACAGCGTAATCAAGGGATCTTCGCCATTTCGGTGTCTCTCACTGACAAGGGGCTGGCGGAGAAGGATAGGGTGATTGCAGCCATTTTTAACTATCTGTCGCTGATTCGCTCACAGGGCGTTAAAAAAGAGTATTTCGATGAAATTGCACACGTGCTGGCGTTGGATTTCCGTTATCCAGCGGTGACACGTGATATGGATTACGTCGAATGGCTGGTAGATACAATGGTGCGAGTGCCCGTCGATCATGTTCTGGATTCACCTTATCTTGCCGACCAGTTTGATCCTCAGGCCATTGATAGTCGACTGGACTCCCTTACTCCAGAGAAAGCCCGTTTCTGGATTATCAGCCCGAATGAACCCCATAATAAAATGGCCTATTTTGTTGATGCACCTTACGAGGTGGATAAGGTCCCCGCCGCAGAATTTACCCAGTGGCAGCAGTTGGAGGGCCAGGTCAGTTTGTCCTTGCCGATGCTAAACCCCTATATTCCTGAAAATCTCGATCTGGTCAACAAAAGCAATGCGCCTGTCAAGCCTGCTCTTATCGTGAATAAGAAGGGGCTACACGTTCTTTATATGCCAAGCCACGACTTCTCCGGTGAGCCAAAGGCCGACATCACGCTGGCATTTCGTAGCGAACAGTCACTGAACACGGCAAAAAAACAAGTGCTCTATGGCCTGAATGATTATCTGACCGGCGTGGCCTTCGACCAGCTGAGCTATCAGGCTTCGATTGGGGGTATCGGTTTTGCGACCTCCCCGGACAATGGTCTGGAGCTCAATGCGAATGGCTTTACCAATCATCTCCCTGATTTATTAAGCGAGCTGGTAGAGGAGTATCCTAAGGTCGTGCCCACACCGGAGCAGCTTGAGCAGGCCAAGTCCTGGTATCTCGAACGGCTCGCTTCCGCAGACAAGGGTAAGGCGTTTGAATTGGCCCTACAGCCTATTCAGTTGATTTCACGCCTGCCGTACAGCGAACGTGAGGTACGTGAAAAGCTGGTGAAAAGTATCACGTTAAAAGAGGTAGTCGACTACCGTAAAAGCCTGCTGGATGATGCGGCGCTCGAAGTGTTGGTGGTGGGGAATATGACGGCTCCTCAGGTTGAAAAAATGGTCAACAATATTGAGGCCAAGGTTAAGCCTCGTGGTACGCAGTTCTGGCGCGGAAGCCGGATTATTATCGATCGTCCCAAGAAGGTTAATATGCAGCGCGTTGGTACCTCGACGGACTCTGCTTTAGCTGCGGTTTATGTCCCCGTAGGCTACGACGAGGTTCGCAGTATGGGATATAGCGCGCTGCTGGGGCAGATAATTCAGCCTTGGTTCTACAGCCAGCTTCGCACGCAGGAACAGCTCGGTTATGCGGTGTTCGCCTTCCCAATGCCGGTCGGCAAGCAGTGGGGGATAAGCTTCCTGCTGCAGAGCAACAGCAAGCAACCCAAATATCTCTATGAGCGTTATCTTGCCTTCTACCCTCAGGTTGAAAAACGTCTGCGCGATATGAAAGACGCCGAATTTAATCAGTATAAGCAGGGGCTGCTGAACGAGATGTTGCAGAACCCACAGACCATGACTGAAGAGGTCGGGCGTTTTAGCGAAGACTTTAGCCGCGGTAACGACAAGTTTACGACCCGAGCCAAGGTTATTGCGGTGATTCAGGGGCTGACGCAGAAACAGCTGGCAGATTTCTATCATCAGGCTGTCATCAGCCAAACCGGGTTTACTATGCTTTCTCAGGTTTCGGGCAATGACAGCAAGGTTCATGAGTATGCTGCACCGTCAGGTTGGAAAACTTACTCGACGACCTCAAGTTTGCAGAAAACCTTTCCACATCAGGTTAATAAATAATGACAGAAACAATCCCGCACAAACTCAACCCTCTCACTCTGCCGCTGTCGGGCGAGCGTTTGATTGAGGCTTCTGCGGGCACCGGAAAAACTTTTACACTGGCGCTTCTTTACCTGCGCCTGCTGCTTGGCCTTGGCAAGGAGGCCGCATTTTCCCGCAGGCTGACGGTAGAAGAGATTCTGGTGGTCACTTTTACCGAGGCGGCCACAGAGGAACTGCGTGGTCGTATTCGCAGCAATATCCACGAGCTGCGGCTGGCCTGTATCAGAGGTAATAGCGCTAACCCGATGCTTACGGCGCTAATGACTGAAATTGTTGACCTGTCGGAGGCGGCCTCGACGCTGTTGGCCGCTGAGCGTCAAATGGACGAAGCGGCCATCTATACCATTCACGGCTTTTGCCAGCGCATGCTGATGCACAACGCGTTTGAGTCGGGCATTCTTTTTGAGCAAACGTTAATTCAGGACGAACTGCCGCTGCGCCGTCAGGCCTGTGCCGACTTTTGGCGGCGATATTGCTACCCGTTGCCGCTCGATATTGCCCGTGTGGTTTCGCAAGAGTGGAGTGGGCCTGAAGCCTTGCTTGGAGACTTGTCCTCTTATCTTCACGGCGAAGCGCCGCAGCTGCGTTTCCCGCCCGACCAGCAGGAAACGCTCGAAGACCGACATCAACGTATTGTTTCGCGTATCGACGACATCAAGCTGCAGTGGCTTGCCGCTGCGGCAGATTTTGAAAGTCTGATAACTCAGTCGGGTATCGATAAACGGAGCTACAGCAGCCGCTATCTTCCCAACTGGCTTGCTGCCATTGGCGACTGGTCTTCTCAGCCAACGGAAAGCTACAGCCTACCGAAGGAGCTTGAACGTTTCCGCCAGTCGGTGCTGCTTGAGAAAACCAAGAAAGGTGAGCCACCCGAACATAGGGTGTTTAGTGCCATCGATCGGCTGTATGAAGAACCATTAAGTATTCGAGATCTGGTGATTGCTCGCGCATTGACGGCAATCCGCCAGTCGATTGCCGAAGAAAAACGTCAGCGTGCCGAGTTGGGGTTTGATGACCTGCTTAGCCGGCTTGATAATGCGCTGCGCCAACCTGGTGGAGAGGCGCTGGCCCAGGCTATCCGCCAGCGCTATCCGTTGGCCATGATCGATGAGTTTCAGGATACCGACCCACAGCAGTATCGTATTTTTCATCGTCTTTATGGTAAACAACCGGCCTGTGGCCTGTTGCTAATCGGCGACCCTAAACAGGCGATTTATGCTTTTCGTGGTGCCGATATTTTCACCTATATGCGTGCGCGTTCCGAAGTGAGTGCTCATTACACCATGGACACCAATTGGCGTTCGTCGGTGCCGATGGTCAACGGCGTGAACAAGATTTTCTCACGGCTGCCGACGCCGTTTCTGTTTGCGCAAATACCCTTTATTTCGGTGCAGCCTGCGCCTAAAAATAACGAGCTGAGCTTTGAGCTGCACGGCGTTAAACAGCCGGGATTGCAGTGCTGGCTTCAGCCCGGGGAAGGCGTTGGCGTGAGTGACTACCAGCAGTTTATGGCACATTACTGTGCCTCACAGATTCGTGACTGGCTAACCGCTGGCCAGGAACAGCAGGCATGGCTGGTTTCGGGTCAAACGCGCCGGGCAGTTCAGGCATCGGACATTACGATTTTAATCCGTAGCCGTCGTGAGGCCGCACTAATCCGTGACGCGTTGAGTGCACTGAATATTCCCTCGGTTTATCTTTCGAATCGCGACAGTGTCTTTGATACCCCAGAAGCGATGGACGTGCTTTGGTTGTTGCAGGCAGTGTTGACGCCGGAACATGAAAGAACGCTGCGAAGCGCAATGGCAACCGGCCTGATGGGGCTTGATGCCCTGACGCTCGACGCACTCAGCCAGGACGAGCTGGCGTGGGACAAACTGGTGGACGAGTTTGACGGCTATCGTCAACGTTGGATGCAGCGTGGCGTATTGCCGATGCTTAAAAATCTTATCTCCCACCGACACCTGGCTGAGGATCTGCTGGCAAACCCTGGGGGAGAACGGCGAGTCACCGACTTGCTGCATCTTGGCGAGCTTCTTCAGGAGGCCGCCGCACAGCTCGACAGTGAGCATGCGTTGGTTCGCTGGCTTGCACAACAGATTGCCCAGCCAGACACTCAGTCCCAGAGTCAGCAGCTAAGGCTTGAGAGCGACAGGCATCTGGTCAAAGTTGTGACTATCCACAAGTCGAAAGGACTTGAGTATCCGCTGGTTTGGCTACCGTTTATCAGTAATTTTCGCCTTCAGCAGCAGGGGCTTTATCACGACCGTGAGAGCTTCGCGGCGCTGCTCGATCTCAGTGAGGACGAGAAAAGCCTTGAACTGGCCGAGGAAGAACGCTTGGCCGAGGACCTACGCCTCCTCTACGTTGCGCTCACGCGTTCTGTTTATCACTGTAGTCTCGGTATTGCGCCGCTCATTCAGGGGACGCGTAAAAAACAGGGCGATACCGATCTGCACCTCGGCGCTCTTGGGTACCTGGTTCAGGGCGGACAGGCTGGTGATGCGAGTTATCTTGCCGAGTCTCTACAGGCTCTGGCCGATGAAAACGTGGCTGTTGCACAGGCTGCTACAGTGGAGCAAACCCTGTGGGTCGCGCCTGAAGTGGCGACTCCTGAGCTTTCGGCAGCACAGATAAGCCGTAGTCTTGCCGACTTTTGGCGTGTGACTAGCTATTCCGGTTTGCAGCAGCATGGCTCATCACTTGCTCAGGACTTGCTGCCAAAACTTGACGTTGACGCAGCCGGTGAGCAACCCGAGGATATTGCGCCGCAGATGACACCGCACAGCTTCCCACGCGGTGCTGCACCGGGGACGTTCCTCCATAGCCTGTTCGAGGAGATAGACTTTAGCCAGCCGGTAGACCCACAGTGGCTGCTGGAGCAACTCGAAGCTCAAGGTTATGCTGGCGAATGGCTGCCGGTGCTTGAAGAGTGGGTAAATAATGTGCTGACCGCGCCATTAGACGAGAGCGGCATGGCGCTTGCCGAGCTGGAACCTTCTCAGCAGCAGTCTGAATTACAATTTTATCTGCCGATCGACGGATTGCTCAAGTCTGAGCAGCTTGATGCTCTGGTTCGTCACTACGATCCCTTGTCTGCGCAGTGCCCTCCTTTAAATTTTCAGCAAGTTCGTGGCATGTTAAAAGGCTTTATAGATTTGGTTTATTGCTGGCAGGGACGCTATTACCTGCTCGACTACAAGTCCAACTGGCTTGGGGAGGACAGCAGTGCCTACACCCGTTCTGCGATGGAAAACGCTATGGCGCAGCATCGTTATGACCTGCAATATCAACTCTATACGCTCGCTCTTCATCGTTATCTGGGACATCGATTAGCGGGATACAGCTATGAAAAACACTTCGGGGGCGTCATCTATCTGTTTTTACGCGGAGTGGATTCGGCTCATCCCGACAACGGTATTTACCGTCAACGCCCAGACGAGGCGTTTATTGAGGCAATGGACAGTCTGTTTAAGGGTGATGAGGTGCCAATGTTGACCTCGTTGTTGTTGCAGGAGAATTCATGATGTTGGCCCTTTACGAACAGGCGATGGCACTCGGTGCGTTGCGTGCACTCGACGTACAGTTTGCTCGAACGATAGCGGGAGATAATCCGGCCATGATGCTGGCTGCAGCCTGCCTGAGCGCCGAAGCTGGAAAAGGGCACGTATGCCTTCGCCTCGAAGAGCTACGGCCTGACCGGTTGTTTGAGGGCCGTTTCCCCGCGTTGGCGAGCAGTCTTTGGCTCAGCGCGGGCGAGCCTGATGAAGCACAGTGGTTGTCTTTATTACAGCAGCATCCTGCGGTCAGCGACGGGAGCGGAGCGACACCTTTGGTTTTGCAGCAGCAACGGCTTTATCTCCAGCGTATGTGGCAGGACGAAGGGCAGGTTGCCGCGTTCTTTATTGACGAAGGCGTTCTATCGTCGCTCAACCCGATGGAGCAAAACGGTGAAATTGCGGTTGACGAGGCTCGCCTGCGTGAGGTTCTCGACCAGTTGTTTGGGCCAGCGACCCCAGGCGAAATTGACTGGCAAAAGGTTGCCGCCGCCGTTGCAGCAACCCGTCGTATAGCGATTATCTCCGGGGGACCGGGGACGGGTAAAACCACGACGGTGGCCAAACTCCTTGCAGCGCTGGTACAGCTCAATAGCGAGGGGCGGCTGCGTATTCAACTGGCTGCTCCGACGGGCAAAGCGGCTGCAAGGCTTACCGAATCGTTGGGACAGGCGAGCCGCAGGCTGAATCTCACCGACGAGCAGCGCGTTCAGTTCCCCGATGAAGCCTCGACACTGCATCGTCTGCTGGGGGCTCAGCCGAACAGCCAGAGGATGCGCTACCATCAGGGCAACCCACTGCACCTCGACGTGCTGGTGGTCGACGAAGCGTCTATGGTCGACTTGCCTATGATGGCTCGTCTGATTGCCGCATTGCCTGCCGAGGCGAGGGTCATCTTCCTAGGGGATCGTGACCAGCTCGCTTCGGTTGAAGCGGGTGCTGTACTCGGTGATATTTGCCGTTTTGCCGAGGAGGGATACAGCCCGGCACGCGCCGCAGAGCTAGAACGGCTCACCGGCTGCGCGATAACCGGCGAAGAAGGGGAACATGCGGCCAGCGTCCGCGATACGCTTTGCCTGCTGCGTAAAAGTTATCGATTTGACTCGGGTTCCGGCATTGGCATTCTGGCAAAGGCGGTTAACGCCGGGGATGCTCAGCTCGCAGGTCGCATTCTGTCGCGGGATTTGCCGGACGTCGGCAGCTTTGCTCTCAACGAGACAGAAGATTTTAAAATGCTGCTCGATGCCTGTGTGGCGGGTTATCGCCCTTATTTACAAGCCGTGGCCGCAGGTGAGGATCCGGCCGAAATCCTCAAAGCATTCGGCACCTTTCAGGTACTTTGTGCGCTGCGCGAAGGACCATTTGGTTTGACAGGGCTTAATGAACGCATTGAACAGGTTTTACAGCGTGAAAGACTTATCCGCAGACCGACCGCGTTGGGTGGGCGTTGGTACGCCGGAAGGCCGGTGATGATAAGCCGCAATGACAGTGCGCTCGGGCTGTTTAACGGCGACATCGGCATCACGCTGCGTAACGAATTGGGCGAGCTTAGGGTATATTTCCAGCTCCCCGACGGACAAATCAAATCGGTACAGCCGAGCCGACTGCCGGTGCATGATACCGCTTATGCGATGACGGTGCACAAGTCGCAGGGGTCTGAGTTTGAACATACGCTGCTGGTCTTGCCAAATCACTTCTTGCCGGTGTTGACCCGTGAACTGGTGTATACGGCTATCACGCGTGCCAAGCGTCGGCTGTCGCTTTACGCCAGTGAGAAGGTTTTAGGGTTGGCAATACGCACGCCGACGCTGAGGCGAAGCGGGCTTGTCGAGCGGTTAACCACAGGTTAAGGCATCGATAAAACAAAAAGGCAGACTGAGTGACCTCATTCTGCCTTTTTTATTTTTACGCCGCTACCTGGCTAATTACAGGTCGGCGATCAGGATCTTGGAGCGGCGCTGGTAGTTGTACATTTCCTGCTTTTGAATCGGCAAAACGTCGACGTCAGCCGGTTTGAATCCGCGCTCCTGGAACCAGTGGATGCTGCGGGTCGTCAGCACGAACAGGCGATTAAGCCCCATCTGTCTTGCGTGGCTGGCAACGCGTTTTAGCAGCATCTCGCCGCGCGACGAGCTTCGATAATCAGGATGCACGGCGACGCAGGCCATCTCACCTATCTTCTCGTCGAGGAATGGATACAGTGCAGCACAGGCGATGGTCAGGTTATCGCGCTCGATGATGGTAAATTTATCAATTTCCATCTCAAGCTGTTCGCGAGAACGGCGGACCAGAATACCCTGTTGCTCAAGAGGACGAATAAGCTCAAGGATTCCACCGATGTCGTTGATAGTTGCACGACGCACCTGCTCGGCGCTTTCCATCACGACCTGCGTACCGATTCCGTCACGAGAGAACAACTCCTGGACCAGTGCGCCGTCTTCCTGATAGCTGATCAGGTGACTGCGACGCACGCCGCTGCGGCACGCTTTGACAGCACCGCGCAGGAAGCGCACAGTTTCTGACTGGTATTCGCCTTTATCTTCAATTTTCTCGATGAAGTCCTGCGCCTCATTAGGGAAGAGCTCGGAGATAATGTTGCCTTCTTCGTCACTTACACCCTGTTCGGCGCTGAAACCGATCATCTTCTCGGCCTTTAGTTTAATCGCCAACTGAGTCGCGACCTCTTCAGACACCAGATTGAAGCTCTCACCGGTAACGGAAACCGCAACCGGCCCCAGCAACACGATGGCGTTGCTGTCGAGCTGGCGGTGAATCGCCTCTTCATCGATACGGCGGATACGACCGCTGTGGCAATAATCCACGCCGTCGTCCACACCCAAAGGCTGCGCAATAATGAAGTTACCGCTGACCACATTGATATGCGCACCCTGTAACGGCGTGTTATTCAGGCTCATCGACAGACGTGCAGTAATATCGAGCTGCAAAAGACCCGCAGCCTGCTTAACCAACTCTAATGCTCGGGCGTCGGTCACGCGGGTGTTCTTGTGATAGATCGGCTGATAGTCATGCTCGGACAAGTTGCTGTCGATTTGTGGTCGTGCGCCATAAACCACAACCAGCCGAATACCCAGGCTATGCAACAGCCCGATATCGTTGACTATATTTGTGAAATTCTCATGTTCAATGGCCTCACCACTGAGCATGATAACGAAAGTCTTACCCCGGTGAGCATTGATGTAGGGAACTGAGTGGCGAAAACCTTGGACCAATTCAGTGCTTCGTTCCTTCACGGCAAAACCTCTTTTGCATTTTTATTCGTAATTTTCGTATTTTTATTCTTTTGTGGCTGTGTGGCAAGTAAGAAATCTCTGTTTTTGAAATTCAATTATTTCTAAGGCACAAAAAACTGAAAAATCCTGACAATCCTGAAGGTGACAGCAGCGGATCGATTCGTTAAAGTTTGTTCTATTGCGTTTTGTTACTTTTATTTATTATTTGATATCTTTGAGACTGCATGCCTGACGAACAACATAATTCTCGCCGTCGCCTCCTGTTACAAAGCGCAGCAGCATCATGGTTGTTAAGCGTTAGCCGGATTGGTTTTGCCGCCAGTCCGCACGTTGTTGCCGTTCGCGTCTGGCCCTCGACCACCTATACCCGCATTACGCTGGAATCCAGCCAGTCGCTTAAATATAAACAGTTTAGGTTACAGAATCCGTCGCGTGTCGTGATTGATATTGAAGACGTGCAGCTTAATTCTGTGCTTAAGGGGATAGGTGAAAAAATACGCGCGCAGGACCCTTATATCTCTCAGCTGCGCGTCGGGCAATTTAATAAAACCACTGTACGACTGGTGATTGAGCTCAAGCAAACTATCTCTCCACACCTGTTCACGCTGCCGCCTGTGGCGGGGTTTCGTCATCGGCTGGTTATTGACCTCTATCCTGAGCAGGGCGGCGGCGAGCAGGACGATCCCCTGTTAGCATTGCTTGAAGACTACAATCGTGGTGATGTTGCGCGAAGTTTGCCGCCAGAAAAAAAGAAGGACGGCAAGGCAGGACACGAACGCCCAATTGTGATTATGCTCGACCCTGGTCACGGTGGTGAAGACTCCGGTGCCATCGGCAAATACAAGACGCGAGAAAAAGACGTGGTGTTGCAGATTGCCCGTCGACTGCAAAAGCTCATCAGGCAACAGCCGAACATGACCGTTTACATGACCCGCAACGAAGATATCTTTATTCCCTTAAAAGTGCGTGTCGCCAAGGCAAGAAAGCAGCGCGCAGACTTGTTTATCTCCATTCATGCTGATGCCTTTACCAGCCGAGCGGCACGAGGCTCATCTGTGTTTGCGCTCTCAACCGAAGGCGCGACCAGCGCTGCTGCGCGCTTTCTGGCCCACTCCCAGAATGAATCGGACAAAATTGGTGGCGTCAGTAAAAGCGGTGACCGCTATCTCGACCATACTTTATTTGATCTGGTGCAGACTGCCACCGTCAATGACAGTCTGAAATTTGGCAGAGAGGTGCTGACGCGAATGGGTAAGGTCAACCATCTGCATAAGCACAAGGTCGATCAGGCGGGGTTTGCGGTATTGAAAGCGCCTGACATTCCATCGATTCTGGTTGAGACCGCCTTCATTAGTAACATCAGCGAGGAGCGAAAACTACGTACCAGCCATTTTCAGCAGCAGGTTGCGGAATCTATTCTGGCCGGGATTAATGCCTATTTTGCAAACGGCGGCATGTTGGCCCGTCGATAAACAAGGAGGTTTAGGGGGGAGGGGATAAATCGCGGGCAAAAAAAAACACCCGTAGGGTGCTTGTTTTTAACAGATTCACATTTAATGTGACAGTAAGATTGGTTGCGGAGGCCGGATTTGAACCGACGACCTTCGGGTTATGAGCCCGACGAGCTACCAGGCTGCTCCACCCCGCGTCCGTCTACTGCTATCTGTTTTTTACTTCTTTACTACCCATTCGGTTAGTTGGTTGCGGAGGCCGGATTTGAACCGACGACCTTCGGGTTATGAGCCCGACGAGCTACCAGGCTGCTCCACCCCGCGTCCGTATACTAACTTACTTTTTACTTCTTACGCAATTAAATCACGTAGTTATCGAACTTACATCCAATTTCGTATTGAGCAATGCGAAATTGGTTGCGGAGGCCGGATTTGAACCGACGACCTTCGGGTTATGAGCCCGACGAGCTACCAGGCTGCTCCACCCCGCGTCCGATGGAGGCGAACTATACTCCCCGTGAGAAATGATGCAACCTCTTTTTGTATTTGATTGAGATAAATCGCTTTATCGCTTTCTTTTTGTTCATAATGCCGGTTATTTCTGCTGTTTTCCGTTAAAGCATTTTTTTCTGCGGCGTAATTCCTTTCCTATTCCCCCTTTGTTATCTTTCCTCCCAGAAATCCGGCGCCATAAAAGCGACAGTCGCGCTGGATTAAGAATTTTGATCCCTGAGCAAGAGAGCGCATTAATGAAAGGACGTTGGACTAAATATTTGCTGAGTGGGCTAGTGCTTGCCGTGCTGGCTGGCTGTTCATCCCGACCGACCGATCGCGGCCAGCAGTACAAAGACGGGCGTCTCGACAATGCGCTTGAGTATGTCAACGAGCCAAACGCCAGCGGTAAGCCAGTGAATGCGCGCGATTACGCGAATCAGGTGCTGGAGGTGCAGGCTGCATCGTCCTCTCTTTATAACCGCCATACCAATACCTATAGCGCCATCGAACGTTGGGTACGTTCTGGAGCGGACACCCGCACGCTGAGCCAATACGGTATTAGCGCCTATCAGATGGAAGGCGCAGACAATTTCGGTAACGTGCAGTTTACTGGCTACTATACGCCGGTAGTCCAGGCGCGTTACACGCCGCAGGGTGAGTTCCAGTATCCTTTATACCGTATGCCGCCAAAACCACGCGGCGGTCGCCTGCCGGATCGCTCGGCAATTTACGCCGGTGCCATCAGCAGTCGCTATGCCGTGGCTTACACCAATTCCCTGATGGATAACTTCATGATGGAAGTGCAGGGCAGTGGCTACGTGGACTACGGTGACGGTCGTCCTCTGACCTTCTTCGGCTACGGCGGCAAGAATGGTCATGCGTATCGCAGTATCGGCAAAATCCTTATCGATCGCGGCGAAGTAGCGCGTCAGGACATGTCGATGCAGGCCATTCGCCACTGGGCGGACACACACAGCCAGGCTGAGGTGCTCGAGCTACTGGAACAGAATCCTTCCTATGTGTTCTTCAGGCCTGAACCTTTCACGCCAGTGCGCGGTGCGGCGGGCGTTCCGTTGGTTGCCAAGGCATCGGTGGCCTCTGACCGTTCCCTCATCCCTTCTGGTACTACGCTGCTTGCCGAGGTGCCAGAGCTGAACAACAACGGCAAATTTACCGGTAAATATCATCTTCGCCTGATGGTTGCTCTGGACGTAGGCGGTGCAATCAAGGGACAACATTTCGATATGTATCAAGGGATTGGTCCAAACGCGGCGATTGCGGCAGGATTTTATAATCACTATGGGCGCGTATGGGTGTTAAAATCCTCGCAAAGCGCTCAGCCAATGTTGACCTCGTATCAGGAAGGGCAACTCGGCGGCGGGTCTCAGCTTGTTCCGGCAGCTGACGCCAAGAATCCTTTTGCAGACAATTAATTAGCACTTAGATTTGAGAGGTCACACAACATGGCAGCGGAATACTCTGAGGCTTATCAACAGCGCTTCGGCGGCACGGCGCGTTTATACGGTCACCAGGCTCTGGCGCTGTTTTCTGCTGCACATGTCTGTGTGATTGGCATTGGCGGCGTGGGATCCTGGGCCGCTGAGGCACTGGCGCGTACCGGTATTGGCGCAATTACGCTGATTGATATGGACGACGTTTGCGTCACCAACACTAATCGGCAGATCCATGCGCTGCGTGAAAACGTAGGTCAGTCAAAGATTGAAGTGATGGCACAACGCATTCTGGCGATTAATCCAGAGTGTAAGGTGACCTGCATTGACGATTTTATTACGCCCGACAACGTTGCCGAGATGCTCAATCGAAATTTTAGCTATGTGATTGATGCCATCGACAGCGTACGTCCGAAGGCTGCGCTGTTGTCATACTGCCGCCGCTATAAAATTCCGGTCGTCACTACCGGCGGCGCGGGGGGGCAAATTGACCCGACGCGTATCGAAGTAGCTGATCTGGCTAAAACTATTCAGGATCCGCTGGCGGCCAAGCTGCGTGAGCGCCTCAAGAATGATTTTAACGTCACCAAAAACAACAAGGGTAAGCTGGGGATTGATTGCGTGTTTTCCAGCGAACCGCTGATGTATCCGCAGGCAGACGGTTCTGTCTGTGCATCCCGCGCCACGGCCGAAGGGCCGAAACGGATGGACTGTGAGTCTGGATTTGGTGCGGCAACGATGGTCACCGCAACCTTTGGTTTTGTTGCAGTATCTCACGTGTTGAAGAAGATGATGGCCAAGGCAGAAAGAATGGCAGCCGCTGAGGCTGTTAAAAGTCCTACAGCGGCTGTTTAAGACATTTTTAAAGACAGGCGCGGGCGATGTTCTGTACGCCCTGTGAGAGCGCAGCCAGCCCGCTGGCACGGCTGCTGCTCAACTGTTCACGCAGCTGTAGCGTCTCAAAAAGTGCAAGCGGGTCTCGGTTCAAGATTTCTTGCGGCGTTTTTCCCTCGACGGCGGTGAGGAGAACTGCAAGTAAGCCTTTTACTATTCTGCCTTCGCTGTCGCCATAAAAATGAATCCCACCGTTTTCGAGTCGTTCGTAGCCTAGCCAAACGCGATTCTCACAGCCCGAAAGCTCAATCGATGGCGTTTTCAACGCTGCGTCGAGCGGCGGCAGGGCTTTAGCCAGCATCACCAACTGACGATAGCGGTCTTCCCACAGGCGGAAGCCGGAAAACGTTTCAATCAACGATGACTCGGTAATCTCGTATCCAAAAGGGTGCGGGGCTAACATAATTTCTCTCTAATTCAGTCTGCCAATAGCTCGAGGGCGAATTGAACGCCGTCGACCAGCCGTTCAACGTCCTGCTGGGTATTATAGGGCGCAAAGGAGGCGCGCAAGGAGCCGCTGACGCCAAGCGCCTCGGTTAAAGGTTGGGCGCAGTGTTGGCCGGCGCGCAGTGCCACGCCTTTCTCGGCCAGCAAGGCAATGATATCACTGTGGTGTACCCCTGCGATATCAAACGCCAGCAGCGATGAACCGCTGCGACGGAAGCTGCGAAAACCGGGGACGGCGCTGAGCGCTTTTTCTGCGTTGTCTGCCAACTGCGCGCTATAGCGCTCAGCGGCGATACGGTCTAGGGTGCTCAACCATTGAACGGCCGACCCCAAACCCAGCACGCCCGCGATGTTAGGCGTACCGGCTTCGAAGCGATGCGGTGCCTGTTGCGGAGTAAAGCGTTGCATGTCGGTATGGGTCAGCATTTTTCCGCCGCCGTGCCATGGCTGCATCGATTCCAGTCGCTCACTTTTGCCATAAAGCACGCCAATCCCCGTTGGGCCATACAGTTTGTGCCCTGAGAAAGCGTAAAAATCTGCGTCGAGTGCCTGTACGTCCGTTTCGCCATGCACCACACCCTGCGCACCGTCGACCATAACGGGCGTGCCGTTGGCGTGACAGAGGGCAATTGCGGTCGCGAGGTCGGGCTGTCCACCGGTTACATTAGACATCTGGCCGATAGCCAACAGGCGAGTGCGTGAATTAAGCAATGCGGGCAGGGCAGAGATGTCGGGCAGAAAGTCGGCGTTCAGCGGGAGTGTCACCACCTTTGCCTGACACTGTGCTGCCAGCATGAGCCAAGGGACGAGGTTGGCATGATGTTCGGCCTGACTGACAATAATCTCGTCGCCCGGCTGTAAACGCGGGCGTAGATAGCTTTGCGCAACCAGGTTTATTGACTCGGTGGTGCCGCGTGTCCAGACGATATCCTCTACGCGGGGAGCATGAATAAAATCGGCGACCTGCTGGCGTGCCTGCTCATAGGCCAGTGTTAAAGATTGTGCCGCTTTATGCTGGCTGCGGTGCACCGTGGCCCCTGCGTTTTGATAATAATTCACCGTCGCGTCAATCACCGTCTGCGGCGTGAGCGCAGTCGCGGCACTGTCTAAATAGCACAGTGTCTGAGCCGCGTCTTGGTTTAACGCGGGGAAATGGCGGCGAAATTCGGTGAAATCAAAAGGCGTATTGGTCATCAAAAATCCTGGTCATACCGGCGAATACGTTAATCGGTTAAAGGCCTGCATATAATGAAACAAGCGTCTTATATCACCTTTAGGAATGCTTACCTGGAAATATACCAGAAGCTTGTTATGCTGAAATGGAGTGTCTATCGAATTTTAGCGATATCTTTATCCTGAAATTCAAGCATTTTAATCTACAGGAGTTAATTATGAAGAAGATCTTCGCCGTAGTTTCAGCTGTTTTACTTGCCGGTACCCTTGCTGCTTGTTCAAGCAATTATGTGATGCATACTAACGATGGACGCACTATCGTTGCAAACGGTAAACCAAGCACAGACAGTGACACCGGTATGATCAGCTACACGGATGCCTATGGTAACAAACAGCAGATCAATAAGTCAGAAGTAAAAGAGATGGTCGAAGGTAACTAATCCTTCAGGCAAAAAAAAGCACCGCAAAATGCGGTGCTAAAAAATCACTTTGGACAGACAGGGTAATGTACAGGAAGTGAAAATTTGTAGCACTTAAGCTACTGGTCTGGATTGCCAGACAATACAAACACAACATCACAACCACTAGCCAAAAGCATCACGGCATCCTCATACCACTCAACTTTTCGTTCCGGCTACAGGAAGTGGCGCAACTATAGGTTTTTGCCTGTACATCCTCAATGGACAATTTATAATGTCTCGGATTAAAAAAACTAATAACTAAAATTGTGCACGGGTCTTTGGCCCGCGGCCTGAATGAGAAGTATCCACTTCATGTCTAAACGTTTACCCCCACTTAACTCATTGCGTGTGTTTGACGCAGCGGCGCGGCACCTGAGTTTTACCAAGGCGGCCGAGGAGCTTTTCGTCACACAGGCCGCAGTAAGCCACCAGATCAAGTCACTTGAGGACTTTTTGGGCTTAAAACTGTTTCGCCGACGCAATCGATCACTTTTGTTGACCGAAGAAGGGCAGAGTTATTATCTCGATATTAAAGAAATTTTCTCGTCGCTGAATGAGGCAACCCGCAAGCTTCAGGCGCGCAGTGCGAAAGGCGCGCTGACCGTCAGTTTGCCGCCGAGCTTTGCCATTCAGTGGCTGGTTCCGCGTCTCTCTGGCTTTAACTCAGCTTATCCGGGGATCGACGTTCGTATTCAGGCCGTTGATAGAGAAGAAGATAAATTATCGGATGACGTAGACGTGGCAATCTTCCACGGTCGAGGTAACTGGCCGGGACTGCGCACCGAGCGTTTATACGCCGAATATCTCCTGCCGGTTTGCGCGCCTTCGCTATTAATGGGCGATAATGCGTTGAAGACGCCGGAAGACTTATCCAAACACACGCTACTGCACGACGCCTCGCGCCGTGACTGGCTTGCGTATACCAAGCAGCTGGGTTTGCAGCATATTAACGTGCAGCAGGGACCGATATTCAGCCACAGTGCAATGGTGGTTCAGGCGGCGGTGCATGGTCAGGGTGTGGCGCTGGCGAATAATGTGATGGCGCAGACTGAGATTGAGGCGGGCCGCCTGGTGTGCCCGTTTAATGAAGTTTTAATCAGTAAAAACGCTTTTTATCTGGTTTGTCATGACAGTCAGGCAGAACTGGGTAAAATAGCCGCCTTTCGTCAGTGGATCCTCGCGCGCGCTGCCAGCGAACAAGAAAGGCTGCGCTTCCGCTACGATCAACCGCAGATATAGAAGACTTCTATAAAAGAAAAAATTTCGATATCCAGAGTATCAACGCTTCTGGAATTTGAAACTAAAGGATAACACTAGCTATGAGCAGTCGTGCAATGTTGATTTTTGCCGCCATCAGCGGCTTTTTCTATGTCGCCTTTGGCGCATTCGGCGCACATGTATTAAGCCAATCGCTGGGCTCTGCCGAGATGGCGTGGATTCAAACCGGATTAAATTACCAGAGTGTTCACACGCTGGCGATATTGGCTCTGGGCGTTGCCATGCAGCGTCGCAGCAGCCTCTGGTTTTATTGGAGCAGCGCCTGTTTGGCTCTGGGAACCGTATTATTCAGCGGCAGTCTTTACTGCCTGGCGCTGTCAGGACTCAAATTCTGGGTCTTCGTTACACCGATCGGTGGAACCTTCTTCCTGATCGGTTGGATATTGATGTTAGTCGGCGCGCTGCGTCTGGGACAAAAGGCACAACGCCATGAATAATAAACTCGCACTCTACTGCCGTTCTGGCTTCGAAAAAGAATGCGCGGCGGAAATCACCGCCAAAGCGGCCGAGAAAGAGATCTTCGGTTTCGCCCGCGTTAAAGAAGACAGCGGCTATGTGCTGTTTGAGTGCTACCAGCTGGAAGACGCCGATCGGCTGGCGAAGGAAATTCCTTTCCGTGAGCTTATCTTTGCCCGCCAGATGCTGGTTGTTGGCGAGCTGCTTAAAGACCTGCCGCCTGAAGACCGTGTAACACCTATTGTGGGTATGTTGCAGGGCGTTATCACTAACGGCGGCGAGCTTCGCGTTGAGGTCCCTGACACCAACGAAAGCAAAGAACTGACCAAATTCTGCCGCAAACTGACTGTGCCGCTGCGTTCGGCAATGCGTGAAGCGCGCGTATTAGGTAAAAAAGAGAATGCGCAGCGTCCTGTGGTGCACGTATTCTTTATCGCACCGGGCTGCTGCTATGTGGGTTACTCCTACAGTAACAACAATTCTCCGTTCTACATGGGGATCCCACGTCTCAAGTTCCCATCCGACGCGCCAAGTCGCTCTACGCTGAAACTGGAAGAGGCGTTCCACGTCTTTATTCCGGCCGACGAATGGGAAGAGCGACTGGCCAGCGGAATGTATGCGGTCGATTTGGGTGCATGTCCGGGGGGGTGGACCTATCAGCTGGTTCAGCGCAGCATGATGGTAGACGCTATCGATAACGGCCCGATGGCACCGAGTTTGATGATGACCGGTCAGGTGACACACCACCGCGAAGACGGCTTCAAATATAAGCCAACGCGCAGCAACATTTACTGGCTGGTGTGCGATATGGTCGAAGTGCCGGCCAAGGTTTCGGCGCTGATGGGCGACTGGCTGGTTAACGGCTGGTGTCGTGAGGCTATTTTCAACCTCAAGCTGCCGATGAAAAAGCGCTACGAAGAAGTTTCGCAGATCCTTGCACACATGAAGAGCCGTTTGGCTGAAAACGACATCAACGTTGAAATCTTTGCCAAGCAGCTGTATCACGACCGCGAAGAGGTAACGGTTCACGTCCGCAGGTTCTGGGCAGCGGTTCCTGGCCGTCGCGACGAGCACTATTAAATCCTCGTCGTTCTTGTTGCTGTAGCAGCGTTGCCTGCCTTAGCTCTCCCCGAACACTGACTTATGTCAGTGTTCGGGGAGGCGACTTTATGGGTGCCTTGCCACGTCATGACTCAATTTACGGTTCAATTCTTGAGCCGTAAATCTTGCAGATTCCCGTTCAAAACCACATTTTTTTGCAGCGTAGAGACGCGGCGGCAGGTAAAGGCCAGCTCCTGATATTCACGCAACTTCTCCCGCCATTTCTCCGGTACGTCTTGCAGATTCTCATAGAGTGCTTCGAGCGTAGGATACTGCGCGAGCAGCGTTACTGCTGTTTTGGGCCCGATGCCCGGCACGCCAGGGATCTTGCTGCTGCTGATACCTGCGAGTCCCCAGTAGTCGGTAAGCTGAGTCGGTAATACCCCGAAGCTGGATTGGACAAAAGGCATGTCGAGCCAGCGTTTCTGGAAATAATCGCGTATCTGCACCTGCGGCGCTAGGAGTTGGCAGTAGCCTTTATCGGTCGAGACAATGGTCACCTGATGGCCAGCGCCGGCCACCTTGGCGGTCAGGGTAGCGGCAAGATCATCGGCTTCTTGTCCTGCCGAATGCCAGCAGGCAATGCCCTGGCTCTCAAAGCCGGCCTTCAGTGCGGGCATCTCGGCAAACAGGTTTTCTGGCATCGGAGAACGACCCGCTTTGTAGTCGGGCAGACACTGGTGGCGCCAGCTGTCATGACGATCGTCTTCGTCAAACACGGCGACGGCGTGGGAAGGTAGCGTATGTTGAATCAACTGGTTAACGGCGCTCTGGCAGGCGATGACGCAGGGAGAACCCTGTACAGCATGAATGCGCCTGATTAAATTCAGTGCGTCAATGATTAGTAAGTGAATTTTCATTTCAAGAGGGTATCAGTAAATCGGGGAGATGGCACCGCAGACGTGAGCTTGCGGTGCTTTGCAGTTATAAATTGCGAGGATTCGCCCAGTAAAACACTTTCCCCACTTCTTCAGCGGGGAAAGGCTAGGTGACGAGACCCCTGAGCGCTAAACTCAGGAACAGATTTCATAGCAAGGTACGTAGGCCGTACCCGGCAGTTTCATACGATGCTGAGCAACAAAACCTTGCAGCAGACTGTCCATTTTTTTCATCAGTTGCGGGTCGCCATGCAGCTTGAAACGGCCGTGCTTCTCGATAGCACGGATCCCAACCTCTTTAACGTTACCGGCAACAATACCGGAAAACGCCCTGCGCAGTGCAGCGGCAAGCTGTTCCGGCGGCTGATTGGGGTGCAGATTGAGATTCGCCATGTTTTCGTGGCTTGGCTCAAACGGCAGCTGCAGATCGGGTGCTATACGAATCGACCAGTTAAAGCTGTAGGCATCTCCGCTATTGCGGCGATTCTCTTTAACTAATGGCATCGCACGTTTCAGCTGACGGGCAACTTCAATCGGATCGTCGATGATAATGGTGTAGTGTTTCTGCGCTTCATCACCCAGCGTTTCGCGAATAAACGCATCCAGCACGGTAAAGTAGTTGGCGCTCTCTTTAGGCCCGGTCAGGATCAACGGTAGAACCTGATCGCTGTTGGCCGGATCCATCAGAATACCCAGCAGATAAAGCAGCTCTTCGGCGGTACCTACGCCGCCCGGGAAGATGATGATCCCGTGTGCAATACGCACAAAGGCCTCAAGGCGTTTCTCGATATCCGGCATGATAACCAACTCGTTAACCAGCGGATTTGGCGGCTCTGCGGCAATGATCGACGGTTCGGTCATGCCAATAAAGCGGCTATTTTTGTAACGCTGTTTCGCATGACCGACGGCGGCACCTTTCATCGGCGCTTCCATCGCACCCGGCCCACAGCCGGTACAGATATTGAGTTCACGCAGACCTAACTGGTTACCGACGTTGTGCGCATACTGGTACTCAATTTCATTAATCGAGTGGCCGCCCCAGCACACCACCATGTTCGGATCTTCGTCCAGGTGTAGCGTTCGGGCGTTGCGCAGGATAGAGAACACCAGATTGGTGAGGTACACCGAGCTGCCTGTGTCGAGGTCCTGATATCGGCCCGCGGTGCTGAGCTGCGCATTGACGAACAGGATATCGCGCAGCACGGCAAACAGGTTGGCCTGCAGCGAGCGAATAATACGACCGTCGACAAACGCCTCTTCGGGCGGGTTTACTAATTCAAGTTTTACGCCGCGTTCGCGACGCAACACGTTGATGTCAAAGCTTTCAAAGCGGTCAAGCAGCTCTTTACTGCTGTCGGTCTGGCTCCCGCTGTTCAAGACTGCCAAAGAACAATTACGGAAGAGGCGATATAAGTCGCTGCTCGCAGTACGTTTGAGCATGTCCACTTCCAACTGAGACAACAAATCCATTGAGCCAAGTGGGCTGATATGTGTAATCAAAGTTGCTCCTTATTAACGCCGCGTTAATGATGTCTTGCGTGCTTGTTATGCTTTAACAGTAAACCTGTCCATAGGCTTTTACCATTGGTCGTCGCTCGACAGCTCAGTTCTTGAGCAAAGTCGGGCCTTATTGGCGAACAAGACGTGCGGTTGTCGGCTCAAACAGGAAATTGGCACGCCACGGGTTAATGTCGAGACCACCGCGGCGGGTATAGCGGGCATAGACCGCAAGACGCGTCGGTTGGCAGAAACGCAGTAGATCGTTAAAAATGCGCTCGACGCACTGCTCGTGGAATTCGTTGTGATTGCGGAATGAGACTAAATAGCGCAACAGAGCTTCGCGGTCGATGGCTGGCCCACGATACTGAATCTGCACTGAACCCCAGTCAGGCTGATGGGTAATCAGGCAGTTTGATTTAAGCAGGTGACTGACCAGCGTTTCATCGACTATTTTGTCGCTGGTGGCGTCCTGGAGATAATCGGTACTGAAGCCGTAATCGGTGATTTCAATATCTTGAGCATCGATACAAATACCGGCGAAGCGGCCGATTGGGCTGCCTTCAATCTCGTGCAGGGCGCGGAGACTGACGATCACGCTGCCTTGAGCGCAGGCGCTCAGGTCTTTTTCGAGCGTCATCTTAACGGCGTCCCAGTCCTGGAATTTGGTCTGGTTGAAGCTGTTGAGGTACAGTTTGAAGCTTTTTGACTCGATGAGATTGACGCTATCGGCTTGCAGGCTGATTTCACCGACGGCGACCTGCGGCAGACCCTTGGCATTTAGCCAGGAGAGTTCGTACATCGTCCAGATGTCTGCGCCGTGGAACGGCAGAGAGTCCGGAAATAGCCCAAGGGGTTCGCGATTCATGCTGCGAGGCACGGCTTGCAGCAGAGTGGCGTCGTATTGGTCGCGATAAGGCGTCGCTTTGCCTAGTGTCAGTTGAGAAAGAGCGGGGTTATCCTGATAGGAGGACATGCTGTCACCTTGATAAGAGATTGGTACAATACAAAACGAATTGCGTATTCTCCTAGTTTAACGCACTGCTGACCCTGAAGATGAGAAAAAATATGGACCTTGATGTTTCCGACGCCCTGCGCGGGTTTACCCAACGTTATGTTGAGCTGTGGCAGCAGCAAACCGGTCATGAACCCGCCAGTGAAGAGTTGTTCGGTGTGGCGTCACCCTGTGCCGTAAGAAGCAGCGACAATGAAGTGTTTTGGCTTCCTCAGCCTTTTACGCCACCTTCCGCGCTTAACAACGTTGAACGTGCGCTCGATATTCAACTGCGTCCCGAGGCCCATGCGTATTTCACCACGCAGTTTGCCGGGGATATGAGTGCAAGCTATCTCGAGCACTCATTCAATTTGGTGCAGGTGTGGAGTGAAGACGATTTTATTCGCCTGCAGGAGAATCTGATTGGGCATCTGCTGACGCAAAAGCGTCTCAAGCTTTCTCCGACCCTTTTTCTGGGGACTACCGATTCGGAATTAATGCTCATCTCGCTCTGTAACCTCAGTGGCGAGGTATTGCTCGAGCAATTTGGCAGTAAAAAAAGAACGATTCTCTCGTCTTCGTTATCCGAATTCCTTACAATGCTGCTCCCTCGAAATCCCTGACTGAGCGCATGGGAAATTTGGCTTACGGACGTGTGAGAGATCTCTCACAAACGCTGTAAGAGATCTCTTATATTTACTGCTAATAATTTTCTTTGTAATTATAAAAATCAATTAAAATCATTAAGTTGATTCAATAAGACCTACTGTTTATACGTCCTACCCTGCTGTAAGCCTGAGTGCTAGCCTTGCCTCGGCGGGCAAAATCGACGATTCTAGCTGTGTCGAAAGGAAGACATGAAACTGAACATTAGGATGATGGCGGTTTCATCAAGTAGGGGAAAGGCTCAGGATGAGTCAGGACGGCATCGGATTATGCCAGGATGTTTCAGGACGAAACAAGGGACACCTCCAGGACGGAGATTGAGAGCCAAAACAGGAAGTTTGGTGGGTCAGGAAGACTAAAGGATGAAAGTCAGGACGACTAGGATGATACGTCAGGATGAAAGTAGGACGATGCAACGGATGGCTGGTTAGGATGACCGCAGGACAAGTTTTCAAGGAACGAGCAGGGAGCACACAGGTAGCTGGATTGCTATAAAACGAACCGGGGGTACTGTGAAAACAGTACCCCCAACTTTTTGTCTCTATCTTGCCAATTTCCCTCACTAAGCCACTATTAGCCTATTGCACCCAGCGTGTCTTCTTTCTTACTTTGCGCTTTTGGCAGCAGGAACAGCGTCGCATAGATATCCAGCAGGTAAATTGCCGCCAGCAGTGTAATCGCCGCGGTAAAGGCTATTTGTGACGCCAGCATACCTATCACCAGTGGTCCAAAACCGCCTACGCCGCGTCCAAGATTAAATAATACGTTCTGTGCCGTCGCGCGCGCATTGACCGGGTAGCTGTCAGAAATCAGGCCCCCATAGCCACCAATCATTCCGTTCACGAACATCCCCATTACGGCACCGGCAAACAGCATCGCCGTCGGGTCTTTCAGCTGGGCATAACACACCACCATCACCACCGCACCGACCTGATAAATCACGAAAATCTTCCAGCGTGCAAAGCGGTCTGACAATGCGCCAAACAGCCAGATACCGAAGGTCATGCCGATAACGGTGACGGCGGTCCACATGCCGGATTTGGTGAGCGAAAAACCGAAGTTTTTCGACAGATAGCTTGGCATCCAAATCATTAATCCGTAATAGCCGAAGTTTTGCACCGAACAGAGGATCAGAATGCCGATACTGCATCGACGGGTCGCACGGTCCTTAAACAGCAGCGCTAAACGAGTCAATAAAGGCTCCTGCTGCTGCTTAGAGGACTGCTTAACGAATTCCTCGGGCTCGCCCATACTACGGCGGATAAGAAAGGAGGCGAGGGCGGGCACAAGCCCTATCAGGAACATGCCGCGCCAGCCAATAGTACCGAGCAGCAGCGGTGTCAGGATCGCGGCCATCAGCACACCCAGCTGCCAGCCCATGCCAACGTAAGCAGAGGCACGATTACGCTTCTCAATCGGCCAGGCTTCGGCGATTAGCGCCATACCAATACCAAATTCACCGCCAAGCCCAACGCCCGCCAGAGTGCGATAGGTCAGCAGGTCCCAATACCCCTGGGCAACGGCGCACAGGCCGGTAAACAACGAGAACATCAAAATTGTGAAAGTCAGTACGCGTATGCGTCCAAAGCGGTCGCTGATCGGGCCAAAAATCACGCCGCCAATCACCGCGCCGATAAGCGTCCACGTCACCAGCGAACCGCTCTGTGATGCAGTAAGCCCCAGCTCGCTTGAAATAGCGGGCAACATGAATCCGAGGATCAACAGGTCAAAGCCGTCCATTGCATAGCCTGACACGGAGGCGATCATTGCTTTCATGGGCGTGGCGTGTTTTTTGGGCGTTATTATTGAGTTTGCAGGCATCTTTAAAGTCAATTTATGTAAAGTGCGCCTATTTTGCCCGTAGCAATCACACAGTACCAGTATGAAAAACTGATAGTTGATTGATGGAGGCTATGCTTAGTAGAGACAACGAGAGAGTTTCGTCCAGCGAGTTGAAACTTGGGGCGTTGCGGCTTCAGTGCTATGCTTTGCCCCTTTTCGGCGCGCTATCCAAAACCCGCACGTATGCAATGCAGAGAGTGATTGATGAGTACAGAAAACCAGGTCCGCGAAATATTGCTTAATATTGAGCAAGTTATGCGTGAGTTGTCTTTGTGGCAACCTATGCCGCCAGAGCCCGAAGCGTTTGATAGCAAAGAGCCGTTCGCCGTCGATACCATGTCCGCCGAGCAGTGGTTACAGTGGGTGCTTATCCCCCGTATGCATGCTCTGCTGGCCGCCGAGGCCAACCTGCCGACTCGTTTTGCCATCACGCCTTATTATGAAGTGGCGATGCCGGGAATGGAAAAGCTGCATAACGCGCTACAGCGCCTCGACGATTTACTGAATATAGAAGACTGACATGCTGGAAATTTTGTATCAGGACGAGCATCTGATAGCGGTGAACAAGCCCGCCGGTATGTTGGTTCATCGTAGTTGGCTAGACCGGCATGAAACCGTTTTTGTTATGCAGACGCTGCGTGACCAGATTGGTCAGCACGTATTTACCGTACACCGTCTTGATAAACCCACCTCGGGCGTGCTGTTGTTTGCGCTGTCGAGTGACGTTGCACGAATGCTGTCTCAGCAGTTTGAACAGCATCAGATGATTAAGGTTTATCACGCCGTCGTGCGTGGTTATGTGCTGGAAGACGGCACTGTCGACTATGCGCTTACCGAAGAGCTTGACAAGATTGCCGATAAATTTTCGGAAGGGGAAAAAGCCCCACAGCCTGCGGTAAGCCATTATCGGGTGTTAGCGCGTCGCGAGATGCCTGTTGCGATTGGACGTTATGACACCGCCCGCTACAGCTTGGTTGAGTTGACGCCGGAAACGGGCCGCAAGCACCAGCTGCGACGCCATATGTCCCATCTGCGTCATCCGATTATTGGTGATACCGCACACGGTGATTTGAAGCAGAACCGCGGAATGGCGCAGCATTTCGAATGCCCAGGCCTGATGCTGCACGCTAGCCACCTGCGCCTGACGCATCCTGTCACCGGTGAAGCCCTGTCGTTGACCGCCCCTTGGGACCCTCGCTGGCAGCAGCTGGTCGAGCGTTTTGACTGGAAGGGCTGTGTCAGCGAGCTGGAAAGGGTTGAGTTTCCTGCGCAGGCGAGTCAGGATAGTTGACAATTTTGGGTTAAAGTTAGGGAGTTAGGGTCATGGCTGAGATTGGTATTTTCGTAGGCACTGTGTATGGAAACGCGTTGCTGGTAGCTGAAGAAGCAGAAACCTTGCTCAAAAAACACGGGCATCAGGTAAAGGTCTTTGAAGAGGGTACCCTTGAGGCCTGGCAATATTATCGCCATCACTTCGTGCTGGTGATTACTTCTACTACGGGTCAGGGCGATTTACCTGACAGCATCGCGCCGTTGTTTGATGCCATCCGCGACCAAGTCGGATACCAGCCGGAACTGCGTTACGGCATGATTGCGCTGGGTGACAGCAGCTATGATTTCTTCTGCGGCGGTGGCCACAAGATGGACAATTTGCTCCAGGAGCAGGGTGCAAAACATATTGGTGAGATGCTGGAGATCGATGCTATTGAGCAGCCGGAGCCAGAAATTGTCGCTATGCCATGGGTAGAAAAGTGGGCCACTCAATTGAGTTAGTTCGCTGCCCATAATATTTCGAACTGCAGATGAACGTGTTTTCCTGCAGCTCGAAATTTTAGGGTATCGATAACGTTGAACATTACAGGCTCTAATGCAACTGATTAGCGGCCGCTGGTCAGTTTTTCCAAATCGGACTCAATCTCGGTAATCTTATTGGCAACCACGGACTCGAGGTGGCGCAGGTCGTCGAGGATTTTACGCTTGAGGTCGACTTCAATCTGCTCACGCTGGCAGATCTGATCCAGTTCATCGATAACGTAGCGCAGGTTTGGGCTAATCTCGTTAATCTCTTTGTAACCCTGACCCGCGTTGTCGGCGGCAATGGTTTTACGCTGGCGTGGGTATTTAAACTTCACGCTCTTGGCAAAAAACTCGCCTTTATCTTTGCGAAAATAAATCTTCAGAATGTCGTTATTTGCTTCCTGACGCAGATTATAACGATCGACGTCATCAGGATTGTTAATCCCCAGGCCTTTCAGGTTGTCATACATAGCAGCACCATCCTTTTGTTTTAAACTTATTGCTCATACGTGAAACGCCGAAAATACCTTAAAAAAAAGCGGGTTAATTAACCCGCTTCTTCAGTTTAGTCGATAGAACGTAATAACTCATTAAGACCGGTTTTGCCTAAGGTTTTTGCATCAACCTTTTTCACGATAACAGCACAGTACAGGCTGTATTTACCGTCTTTAGAAGGCAGGTTGCCGGAAACAACCACCGAACCTGCTGGCACACGACCGTAGTGAACTTCGCCGGTTTCGCGGTCATAAATCTTGGTGCTCTGACCAATGTAAACGCCCATTGAGATTACGCAGCCGTCTTCAACAATGACGCCTTCAACGATTTCTGAACGTGCGCCGATGAAGCAGTTGTCGCCGATGATGGTCGGGTTAGCCTGCAGTGGCTCCAGAACGCCGCCGATGCCTACGCCGCCGGACAGGTGAACGTTTTTACCGATCTGCGCGCAAGAACCCACGGTGGCCCAGGTATCAACCATGGTGCCTTCATCAACGTAGGCGCCGATGTTAACGTAAGAAGGCATCAGCACCACGTTGCGAGCGATGAAAGAACCTTTACGTACGGCAGCAGGAGGCACTACGCGAAAACCTTCACGCTTGAAGCGAGCTTCGTCGTAGTCGGCAAATTTCATTGGAACTTTGTCGTAGAAGCGGTTTTCCGCGCCTTCCATCACTTCATTGTCATTGATTCTGAAAGAGAGCAGTACCGCCTTCTTCAGCCACTGATGCGTAACCCATTCGCCATCAATCTTCTCGGCAACGCGCAGTTCGCCGCTGTCGATCTTGCTGATAACCTGGTTAACGGCGTCGCGTGTTTCGCTGTCAACGTTAGCCGGAGTGATGTCTGCACGGCGTTCGAATGCCTGCTCAATGACGGTTTGTAATTCCATACTGTTCTCTTTATCTGATAGTGATGTTGAAAGAAAAAAAGCCAAGCGTTACTTGTATCATACTTTATCGAACGGGTTGAGCACCTCAGTTAATCTTCGCTCAATTTCTCGACGTGTTTGCTTGTCTAATGCCCGGCGTTCGCTGTTGGCGAGGATAAACAAGTCCTCTACGCGTTCGCCAATGGTAGAGATTCTCGCACCGTGCAGCGACAGCCCAAGATCCGAGAACACCTCACCGACACGCGCCAGCAGCCCGGGTTGGTCAAGCGCGACCAGTTCCATATAGGTCTTGCGATCGGTATGCGTCGGCAGGAAGCTGACCTCGGTCGGCACGCTGAAATTACGCAGTTTTGACGACGGACGACGCGCGCGTGGCGGTTGATAAGCCTGTAGCATCGCCTGCTCAAGCGCAAAGCGCGTCGTTTCGTGACGGTCCTGTGCCAGCGGCTTGCCGTCCGGCTCCAGCACAATAAAGGTGTCCATCGCCATCCCGTCGCGGTTGGTGAAGATCTGCGCGTCGTGGATACTCAGGTTGCGTCGGTCAAGCTCACCGGCCACGGCGGCAAACAGGTAGGGTTTGTCCGGACTCCAGATGAAGATCTCGGTGCCGCCACGCGTAGCCTGATGGCTGACCAGCACCAGAGGTTTGGTCGAATCATGGTCGAGCAGATGACGCGCGTGCCAGGCCAACTGGTTCGGCGTATGGCGCAGGAAATAGTCGGAGCGGCAACGGCTCCAGATATGGTGCAGCTTCTCTTCGTCGATGTTGTCCATGCGCAGGAGCGCCAACGCTTGCAGACGATGATGGCGCACGCGCTCGCGCAGGTCCGGCGTGTTTTGGGTGCCGCGACGCAGCTGTTTCTCTGTCGCGAAATAGAGCTCGCGTATCAGGCTTTGCTTCCAGCTGTTCCATAGGGTCTCGTTGGTGGCGCAGATATCGGCCACGGTCAGGCAGACCAGGTAACGCAGGCGATTCTCGGTCTGCATTTCAGCGGCGAACTGCTGAATTTCGTTCGGATCCTGAATATCACGACGTTGAGCCGTGACCGACATCAGCAGATGGCAGCGCACCAGCCATGAAACCAGCTGGCTGTCGTTCGAGCTCAGGCCGTGCAGCTCGGCGAATTCCTGTGCGTCGTGCGCACCCAGCACCGAGTGATCGCCACCGCGACCTTTGGCGATGTCGTGGAACAGTGCGGCCATCAGCAACAGCTCAGGCTGCGGCAGACGAGGAAAGAGATCGACGCAAAGCGGATGACGCGGACGGGTGTTCTCATCAGCAAAGCTTTCGAGTTTTTGCAGCACGCGTACGGTGTGCTCATCGACGGTATAAGCGTGGAACAGGTCGAACTGCATCTGACCGACAATCAGCCCCCACTGTGGCATATAGGCCCACAGCACGCTGTGGCGATGCATTGGCACCAGTGCACGGCTGACCGCGCCAGGGTGGCGCAGGATTGCCATGAAAATCTCCCGAGCTTCGGGAATCATGCACAGCGGCGTTTGAAGGTGGCGGCGCGTACGGCGCAGCAGACGCACGGTGGTCGAGTAAATGCCTTTTATCTCGCGGTGGCGCACCATCAGGTAGAACATACTGATGATCGCCTGCGGCTCGCGGTCAAACAGCGTCTCGTCGCGTACGTCAATCAGGTCACCGCGCAGCTGGAAGTTGTCGTCCAGCGGACGCGGTTTCTCGTTCGGGCCAATGGCCAGAATCGCCTCGTCAAACAGTTGCAGCAGCATCTGATTCAACTCGCCGACGCGGCGCGTCATGCGATAGAAGTCTTTCATCATCCGCTCGACCGGCTCGTTGCCTTCGCCCTGATACTGCAAAAGTTGGGCAACGTTGAGCTGGCGGTCGAACAGCAGGCGGTTATCGTAGCGGTTAAGGATCAGGTGCAGGGCGAAGCGAATACGCCACAGAAAGCTCTGGCATTCGTTGATTTCGTTGCGTTCGGCCTTGGTCAGGAAGCCGAAGCTGACCATTTCGTCGAGCGACGTTGCTCCAAAGTGGCGGCGAGCGACCCACAGCAGGGTATGGATGTCGCGCAGTCCGCCTGGGCTGCTCTTAATATCCGGCTCAAGGTTATAGCTGGTGCCGTGATAACGTTGATGACGTTCGTTCTGTTCGTCGATTTTTGCGCGAAAGAAGGTCGGAGAGGGCCAAAATCCGTCGCTAAAGATATGCTTTTGCATGTTCAGGAACAGGGCGACGTCGCCACAGACCAGACGCGACTCGATGAGGTTGGTTGCCACGGTGAGGTCGGCAAGGCCTTCGAGCATGCACTCTTCCAGCGTGCGCACGCTGTGACCGACTTCGAGCTTGAGATCCCACAGCAGGGTAATCAGTTCACCGATGCGCTGCGCCTGGTCGTCGTTGAGGCGTTTCTGGCTCAGCACCAAGACGTCGATATCCGACAGCGGATGCAGCTCGCCGCGCCCGTAGCCGCCAACTGCCACCATCGCCGTCTCGGGGATTTTATCGAAGCCGTAGAAAATCCACAGGCGTTGCAGCATCTGGTCGATGTAAAGCGCGCGCGCGGCAACCAGCTCTTCAACGCGTTGCCCGCAGTTAAACGCCTCTGCCAGCCAAAGCTGGAATTCATCCATGTGCTGTTTTAGAGACTGACGGTTCAGCTCTTCATCGGCATAGGAGGAGGGTGAAGGGGGCTTATCGGGAAACGCGCGAGTTATCTCGACCGGCAGCGGCAAAGCCAGATGAATAAGGTTTTTAGACAGAAACGAATCAGACATAAGTGCGTAGCCCACGGATTTATAAAATAAGACGACAGGACACTCTGATAAAAAAGCCGGCAAAAATAGCCGGCCTGTATGCATTCTTCGGGATTAGTTCGCCGCCGTGGTTTCGTGCGTCAGGACGTTGGGGATAGTCTCATCCTTACGCAGGGTCATGATTTCACAACCGTTGTCGGTCACGACGAGCGTGTGCTCATACTGCGCAGACAGGCTGCGGTCTTTGGTTTTCACGGTCCAGCCGTCTTTCATGCTGCGAATTCGATAGTCACCGGCGTTTACCATCGGCTCGATGGTAAATGCCATGCCCGGTTGGAGAACCACGCCGCCGTCGTCTGCATCATAGTGCAGCACCTGTGGCTCTTCGTGGAAGCCTTCACCGATGCCATGGCCGCAGTATTCGCGCACCACGGAGAATTTCTCACCTTCGACGAACTGCTGAATCGCCTTACCTAGTGAACGCAGGCGAATACCCGGCTTGACCATCTTCAGCGCCAGATACAGGCTCTCTTGGGTCACGCGGCACAGGCGCTCGCCGAGAATGGTCGGCTTGCCGGCGATAAACATGGTCGAGGTGTCACCGTGGAAGCCGTCTTTAATCACGGTCACGTCGATGTTCACGATGTCACCGTCTTTGAGAACACGGTCATCGGAAGGAATGCCGTGGCAGACGACTTCATTAATGGAAATACACACTGATTTCGGGAAGCCGTGATAGCCCAGACAGGCCGGAATTGCCTGCTGCTTCACAGTAATATGCTCGTGGCAGATACGGTCAAGCTCAGCCGTGGTGACGCCAGGTTTGACGTGTGGCTCGATTATCTCCAGCACTTCTGCGGCGAGGCGTCCGGCCACGCGCATTTTTTCGATGTCTTGAGGTGTTTTGATTGAAATTGCCATGAAAGAATCCTGCTGGTGTCGAGTTTTTTGACGAGCCTGGTTTAAACAGCCTTTATTTATGCCTGCGGGTCGTCAATAATTAGCTAGGTCTTATGGTATCAGCCCAGTTCTGAGCTGCCAAATTATCATTCTACCGCCGCGCCTTTGTGTAAGTTTAGTTGGTTTCTTACCGTGATTTATGGTATAAAGCGCGCCGGCAATCACTGTATTGTCTTTGCAGACAAAAGGTGGATGAGCCAAATACTCACTCATTTGTGTACTTATTATTCATTCAATAAGTAATAACACACACGTATCGACACCTGCGCCGGGGTGCTCTGGAATCGCCTTCTTCGGATGGCTTTTTACGGGGTCGGTTGCATGGGATACGTGGAGGCATAACCCCAAACATTTACTATAGAGGTTTTATCATGGCAACTGTTTCCATGCGCGACATGCTCAAGGCTGGTGTACACTTCGGTCACCAAACCCGTTACTGGAACCCGAAAATGAAGCCATTCATCTTCGGCGCTCGTAACAAGGTTCACATCATCAACCTTGAGAAGACTGTACCAATGTTCAACGAAGCTCTGGCTGAGTTGACCAAGATTTCTTCCCGTAAAGGTAAGATCCTGTTCGTTGGTACCAAACGCGCAGCAAGCGAAGCGGTAAAAGACGCTGCAAACAACTGCGACCAGTTCTTCGTGAACCACCGCTGGTTGGGCGGCATGCTGACTAACTGGAAAACTGTTCGTCAGTCCATCAAACGTCTGAAAGATCTGGAAATCCAATCACAAGACGGCACTTTCGAAAAGCTGACCAAAAAAGAAGCTCTGATGCGTACTCGCGAGCTTGCGAAGCTGGAAAATAGCCTGGGCGGTATCAAGGATATGGGTGGTCTTCCTGATGCACTGTTTGTTGTCGATGCCGACCACGAACACATTGCAATCAAAGAAGCTAACAACCTGGGTATCCCGGTATTCGCTATTGTTGATACCAACTCTGATCCAGATGGCGTTGACTTCGTTATCCCTGGTAACGATGACGCAATCCGTGCAGTAAATCTGTACCTGAGCGCCGTTGCTGCCACTGTTCGTGAAGGCCGTTCTCAAGATCTGGCTGTTCAGGCAGAAGAAAGCTTCGTAGAAGCTGAATAATAAGGAAGGCTCACAGCAGCCCTTATTAACCAGGTATTGAATATGTTGGTTAGGGGGCCTTAATTGGCCCCCTTTGCTTATCTTAAATGCGAGAAATATCTCAATGCAAAAGCCTTTTTGCACTGGGATAATCGAGGAAACTACAATGGCTGATATTACCGCTGCCCTGGTAAAAGAACTGCGCGAACGTACTGGCGCTGGCATGATGGATTGTAAGAAAGCGCTGGTTGAAGCTAACGGCGACATCGAGCTGTCAATTGAAAACATGCGTAAATCTGGCGCGATCAAAGCTGCTAAGAAAGCAGGCAACGTAGCTGCTGACGGCGTGATCAAAACTAAAGTCGAAGGCAACTACGGTCTGATCCTGGAAGTTAACTGCCAGACTGACTTCGTTGCTAAAGATGGTGGTTTCCAGGCTTTCGCTGACAAAGTGCTGGATGCTGCTTTCGCAGGCAAAATCACTGACGTTGAAGTACTGAAAGCTCAGTTCGAAGAAGAGCGTGTTGCTCTGGTTGCTAAGATCGGTGAGAACATCAACATTCGCCGTATCGCTGCACTGGAAGGCGACGTTCTGGGTAGCTACCTGCACGGTGCTCGCATCGGTGTTCTGGTTGCTGCTACTGGCGCTGAAGAAGACCTGGTTAAGCAAATCGCTATGCACGTTGCTGCAAGCAAGCCAGAATTCGTTAAGCCAGAAGACGTGTCTGCTGAAGTTGTAGAAAAAGAGTACCAGGTTCAGCTGGACATCGCGATGCAGTCTGGCAAGCCAAAAGAAATTGCAGAGAAAATGGTTGAAGGCCGCATGAAGAAATTCACCGGCGAAGTTTCTCTGACGGGTCAGCCTTTCGTTATCGACCCAAGCAAATCAGTTGCTCAGGTTCTGAAAGAGCACAACGCTGACGTGACTAACTTCATTCGCTTTGAAGTGGGTGAAGGCATCCAGAAAGCTGAGACTGACTTTGCTGCAGAAGTTGCTGCAATGAGCAAACAGTCTTAATGCTGGATTGATGTAAAAATGGAACCGCTGAAACTGGCGGTTCCGTTTTATCCGGCCTTAAAAAATACCTCAGAGGTTATCCTCTACTAGTTTAATCAGGCAGATAAGTTGATGTCTGATGACATCACAGGACTTGTGATGCAAAAAAAACGACCATCCCATTACGACACATTGCTTCTTAGGACAGACACCATGGCTACCAATGCGAAACCCGTTTATCAGCGTATCCTGCTAAAACTCAGTGGCGAAGCCCTGCAGGGCAGTGAAGGTTTTGGTATCGATGCGAGCGTTTTGGATCGCATGGCACAGGAAGTGAAAGAGCTGGTTGAGCTGGGCATCCAGGTGGGTGTTGTGATTGGCGGCGGGAACCTGTTCCGCGGTGCTGGTCTTGCTCAAGCTGGAATGAATCGCGTCGTAGGCGACCACATGGGAATGCTGGCCACCGTAATGAATGGTCTGGCAATGCGTGATGCACTGCACCGTGCCTATGTGAATGCGCGCCTCATGTCTGCGATTCCGCTTAACGGCGTTTGCGACAACTACAGCTGGGCAGAAGCCATTAGCCTGCTGCGTAACAATCGTGTCGTAATCTTTGCAGCCGGTACCGGCAATCCATTCTTCACTACAGATTCTGCGGCCTGTTTGCGCGGGATCGAAATCGAAGCTGACGTGGTTCTCAAGGCCACCAAAGTTGACGGCGTCTTCTCTGCCGATCCGGTTAAACACCCGGACGCGACCATGTTCGATCACCTGACTTACCAGGACGTGCTTGAAAAAGAATTGAAAGTCATGGACCTTGCTGCCTTCACGCTGGCTCGCGACCACAACCTGCCGATTCGCGTTTTCAACATGAACAAACCAGGCGCTCTGCGCCGCGTCGTCATGGGTGAGAACGAAGGTACGCTCATCTCCAGCAGCGAGTAACCTGTCGTTTATTAGAAGACCGTTTTGAATATTCACGGACTATAATAAAGTTATGGTCTGCCAAGTAACCCGTTTCCAAAGGTTCGCAACGTGATTAATGAAATCAGAAAAGATGCTGATACCCGCATGTCAAAATGCGTAGAAGCATTCAAAAATAACATCAGCAAAATCCGCACCGGTCGTGCACAGCCAAGCATTCTTGATGGTATCCATGTCGACTACTATGGCTCTTCCACTCCGCTGCGTCAGTTGGCAAGCGTTGTTGCAGAAGATGCACATACCCTGGCTGTTACCGTATTCGACCGTTCCGTTAGCGCAGCGGTAGAGAAAGCTATCATGGCGTCCGACCTGGGTCTGAACCCGATGTCTGCCGGTAGCGTTATCCGTGTTCCACTGCCTCCGCTGACGGAAGAGCGTCGTAAAGACATGATCAAAATCGTGCGCGGTGAAGCCGAGCAGGGTCGTGTTTCTGTGCGTAACGTTCGCCGTGACGCTAACGATAAAGTGAAAGCACTCCTGAAAGACAAAGAGATCAGCGAAGACGAAGATCGTCGTTCCCAGGACGACATTCAGAAAATGACTGATACTTATATCAAAGCGGTAGACAAAGCGCTGGCTGATAAAGAAGCCGAGTTGATGGATTTCTAATCTATCTCTGCGTATTACCTGAAGCGTCGCAAATGCGGCGCTTTATTTTTTTGAAAAAACATTTCTTATAAGAGCCCTACAGTTAATTGTAAATTAAGTATTAATCAATAAAATGGGCCCTATCCCGTCGTTGTGACACATGAAATTTGGTGCTTGAATCTGATAGACAAGTGGCTGAATGAGTAACAGACTGTGTCACCTCCGATAATGACTTTCGCTATATTGAGTACCTTCATGAAGCAACTGACTATCCTTGGCTCAACAGGTTCTGTTGGCATTAGCACGCTTTGCGTCGTGCGGTCCAACCCTGAGGCCTTTGCCGTGCGTGCGCTGGTCGCAGGAAACAATGTTCAGGTCATGGCCGAGCAGTGTCTCGAGTTCTCTCCTTTGTACGCCTCAATGGCGGATGAAAGATCGGCCGCTGCGCTGAGAGAGATTCTAAAAGAGCAGGGGAGCAAGACGCAGGTCATGTCGGGCGTGAATGCCGCCTGCGAACTGGCCGCGCTGGATGAGGTTGATCAAGTCATGTCTGCCATCGTCGGTGCCGCCGGCCTGTTGCCGACGCTTGCCGCCGTCAAAGCCGGTAAACGCGTTCTGTTGGCAAACAAAGAGTCGCTGGTGACCTGCGGTCGCATCTTCATGGATGCAGTACGTGAAAATAAAAGTCAGCTGTTGCCCATCGACAGCGAACATAACGCGATTTTTCAGAGCCTGCCGGAAACTATTCAGCAACAGCTGGGTTACGCATCTCTGCAAGACAACGGCGTGTCGCGCATTATTCTGACCGGTTCGGGTGGGCCTTTCCGTGAACTGCCGCTGTCAGAGTTCGCCGACGTGACGCCTGAACGCGCCTGCGCGCATCCAAATTGGTCAATGGGTCGGAAAATTTCTGTCGACTCGGCCACAATGATGAACAAAGGTCTGGAGTATATTGAGGCTCGCTGGCTGTTTAACGCTTCGGCGGAGCAGATGGAAGTCATCATTCACCCACAGTCGATGATTCACTCGATGGTGCGCTACATCGACGGCAGCGTATTAGCTCAACTGGGTTCGCCGGATATGCGTACGCCAATCGCCCACGCCATGGCGTATCCACAGCGTGTTGCTGCGGGCGTTGAGCCTCTGGATTTCTGCAAAATGGGCGCATTGACTTTCAGCGAGCCAGACTACGAGCGTTATCCGTGTCTAAAATTGGCCATCGAGGCCAGCCGTACTGGTCAGGCTGCAACCACGGCGCTCAATGCCGCTAATGAAATTTCGGTTGCTGCATTCCTGGCGGGGAAAATTCGCTTTACCGATATTGCCAAACTCAATCATCGGGTCATGGATAAAACTTTGCCCGGAGAGCCAAGCTGCGTAGAAGAGGTTTTGGAAATAGACCGCTCTGCGAGAGAGGCCGCATCATTGTTATTACAGTCATTTACTCTGTAAAATTATACGTCAATGAATGAGGTCGTTTGTTCGAACAACGTTGAAATGATATAGTCTGCGCCTCCTGACGACGCGAAATTGCGTTTCATGGCCGTACTACTCATTTTTAAGTACGTTGGTAGTCAGGTGAAGCCGTGCCTGATAGGGTTCACGGCTTTTTTACGCGCACGCTTCATCATGCACGCGAATGCAGGGTTTACAGGTGACGTCGTTAATTCTAGCTGAAGGGAAAGAGTACGGGTTATGTCGCTCGAGAATCAACAAATGACTGATACAACTTGTCTGCTACCGCGCCATGTTGCCATTATTATGGATGGAAATGGCCGTTGGGCGAAACGCCAGGGAAAAATGCGGGTCTTTGGTCATAAAGCGGGAGTAAAGTCCGTTCGCAAGGCTGTCAGCTTTGCTGCAAGCCATCACCTTGATGCGCTCACGCTTTATGCCTTCAGTAGTGAGAACTGGAATCGCCCGATTCAGGAAGTTTCTGCTTTGATGGAGCTTTTTGTCCGTGCGTTAAGCAGTGAAGTAAAAAGTTTGCATAAACACAATGTCCGCTTACGGGTTATCGGCGACGTCAGCCGTTTTAGCTCACGTTTGCAGGACATGATCCGTAAATCGGAAACGCTGACACAAAATAACGATGGGCTTACGCTAAACATTGCTGCCAATTACGGTGGGCGATGGGATATTATTGAAGGCGTAAAGAAGCTGGCAGGCCAGGTTGAAGCTGGTACACTGCGGGCGGACCAAATCACGGAAGAGGCGTTAGGTGCATCGGTCTGTATGAGCGAACTGGCACCCGTCGATCTTGTTATCCGAACCGGTGGGGAACATCGTATCAGTAACTTTTTGCTGTGGCAGATTGCCTATGCAGAGCTTTACTTTACCGACGTCCTCTGGCCGGATTTTGATGAAAATGTCTTTGAAGGTGCGCTGAATGCTTTTGCACAACGCGAGCGTCGCTTCGGGGGGACTACACCTATCGGCGCCAATGCGTCCTAGGGAGAACTTTTGCTGAAGTATCGCATTATCACAGCTTTGATTTTGATTCCCATTGTCATCGCCGCTCTATTTTTACTGCCGCCCGTCGGCTTTGCCGTCGTCACTATCGTCGTTTGCATGTTAGCAGCGTGGGAGTGGGGCCAGTTTGCCGGATTTAAATCACGCACACAGCGCGTGTGGTTAGCTATTCTCTGCGGCTTCCTGCTTGCCGCCATGATGCTAAGTCTTCCGGCTTATCAGCAGTCTGTTCATCTGATTCAGATTAGTGGCTCGCTCTGGCTGTCGCTAGCCTGGTGGATTGCAGCGTTTATTTTGGTCGTTTTGTATCCCGGTTCTGCCGCAGCGTGGCGTAACTCACGTCCGTTGAAGCTGATTTTCGGTTTATTGACCATTGTTCCGTTCTTCTGGGGTATGCTGTCGCTGCGCCTTTACGGCTATGCTGAAAACCATTACAACGGCGCCTGGTGGCTGCTCTACGTGATGCTGCTGGTATGGGGTGCCGACTCTGGTGCCTACATGTTTGGCAAGCTGTTTGGTAAGCACAAGCTGGCCCCGAAAGTCTCGCCAGGTAAAACCTGGGAAGGGTTGATTGGCGGTCTGTTGACCTCGGCTTTGATATCATGGCTGTTTGGTCGTTATGTACCGTTGAACGTTGCACCGGCAACCCTGTTGATTTGCTCCGTCATTGCGACGTTGGCATCGGTTCTTGGCGATCTGACCGAAAGCATGTTCAAACGTGAAGCAGGGATTAAAGACAGCGGTAACTTAATACCCGGCCATGGCGGCATCATGGACCGTATCGACAGCCTGACCGCTGCGGTGCCGGTTTTTGCTTGTCTCATGCTGTTGGTGTATTAACCTTTATGCCTGCGGCAGTTTTTAAGGAATAGTTGGGATTATGATGAACATACTCTGGAGCCTGGCCGCCTTTATTGTTGCATTGGGGGTGCTAATCACCGTGCACGAATTCGGCCATTTCTGGGTTGCTCGTCGCTGTGGCGTTCGCGTTGAACGTTTCTCTGTCGGTTTTGGGCGCGCTATTTTCCGCCGCACCGACAAGCAGGGAACGGAATACGTGTTGGCCATGATCCCGCTGGGCGGCTACGTCAAAATGCTCGATGAGCGCGTTGAGGCAGTCGCCCCCGAATATCGTCATCAGTCCTTCAATAACAAAACCGTCTGGCAGCGCGCGGCCATCATCAGTGCCGGCCCCATCGCTAACTTCATCTTTGCCGTTTTCGCCTACTGGCTGGTCTTCATTATCGGCGTCCCGAGCCTGCGCCCGGTCGTCGGCGAAATCGCCCCACATTCTATTGCCGCACAGTCCAATATTTTGCCCGGAATGGAACTTAAGTCCGTTGATGGTATCGAAACGCCTGATTGGGATTCAGTTCGCATGGCGTTGATCGGCGAAATTGGAGACGCGAAAACTACCGTCGGGATTGCCCCCTTTGGCTCGTCTCAAGTTGTTGTAAAACAGCTTGATCTCACGGCGTGGCACTTCGACCCGGAAAAGCAGGATCCTGTTGTATCACTGGGTATTATTCCCCGTGGTCCGCAGATAGAATCTATTCTGGCTCAGGTGCAGGCTGACTCCGCTGCGCAGAAGGCAGGTTTGCAAGCGGGCGACAGGATAGTTAAAGTTGATGGTCAGGTTTTAGTAAGTTGGCAAGCTTTTGCCATTCAGGTACGCGATAATCCGGGCAAGTCGATGGCGTTGGAAATCGAGCGCAATGGGCAACCTGTGAACTTAACGTTAATACCAGACACTAAATCAGTGGGTAAGGGACAGGCGCAGGGTTTTGCCGGCGTGGTCCCAAAAATTATTCCACTGCCTGACGAGTATAAAACGATTCGCCAGTATGGTCCGTTTGTGGCGTTTTATGAAGCTGGGGATAAAACCTGGCAACTCATGAAATTAACGGTCAATATGCTGGGCAAGTTAATAACCGGTGATGTGAAGCTGAATAATTTGAGTGGCCCTATTTCCATCGCACAGGGTGCAGGTTTATCAGCTGAATATGGATTTGTGTATTACCTGATGTTTTTGGCATTGATAAGTGTCAATCTCGGTATCATCAATCTGTTCCCATTACCGGTGTTAGATGGGGGTCACCTGCTGTTTCTGGCAATAGAAAAGCTAAAGGGTGGGCCAGTTTCCGAGCGAGTTCAGGACTTCAGTTATCGCATTGGCTCTGTATTGCTGGTGTTATTAATGGGGCTTGCACTTTTCAATGATTTCTCCCGTCTTTAGGCTGGGGATTAGGTTAGGAAGAACGCATAACAACGATGGCGATCAAAAAGTTGCTCATAGCGTCGCTGCTGTTTGGCAGCGCAACCGTATACGGTGCAGATGGATTCGTAGTGAAGGATATTCATTTCGAAGGCCTGCAGCGCGTTGCCGTCGGTGCGGCGTTACTCAATATGCCGGTTCGCGTAGGGGATACAGTCACCGACGATGATATCAGTAATACCATTCGTGCATTGTTTGCCACAGGCAACTTTGAGGACGTTCGCGTCCTGCGCGATGGTGACACGCTGATTGTTCAAGTCAAAGAGCGCCCGACTATCGCCAGCATCACCTTCTCCGGCAACAAAGCCGTGAAAGATGACATGCTGAAACAAAACCTTGAGGCCTCTGGCGTCCGGGTTGGCGAAGCGCTTGACCGTACCCAGGTCTCCAATATCGAAAAGGGTCTGGAAGACTTCTACTACAGCGTAGGTAAATACAGCGCGTCTGTTAAAGCCGTTGTAACGCCTCTGCCTCGCAACCGCGTCGACCTGAAACTGGTCTTTACCGAAGGTGTCTCTGCGCAAATTCAGCAGATCAACATCGTCGGTAATCACGCTTTCAGCACCGATCAATTAGTTTCTCAGTTCCAGCTGCGCGACGAAGTGCCGTGGTGGAACGTTATTGGGGATCGTAAATATCAGAAGCAGAAGCTTTCCGGTGACCTGGAAACCCTTCGCAGCTACTACCTCGATCGCGGTTACGCGCGCTTTAACATCGACTCGACTCAGGTCAGTTTGACGCCGGACAAGAAGGGGATCTACATCACCCTGAACATCCACGAAGGCGATCAGTACAAAGTCACCGGTGTGCAAGTTGCGGGCAACATGCAGGGTCACTCGGCTGAAATCGAAAGTCTGAGCAAAATCAACAATGGCGAGCTTTACAGCGGTGCCAAAGTGACCAAGATCGAAAATGACATCAAAGCGATGCTTGGCCGTTACGGATATGCGTATCCTACGGTGAACACGCAGCCTGAAATCAACGACAAAGACAAAACAGTTATCCTGCACGTCAACGTTGACGCAGGTAACCGTTACTATGTCCGTCACGTTCGTTTCGAAGGCAATGACACCAGTAAAGACAGCGTGCTGCGTCGTGAAATGCGCCAGATGGAAGGCTCATGGCTCGGCAGCGACCTGGTCGATAAAGGTAAAGATCGTCTGAACCGCCTGGGTTATTTCGATACGGTTGACGTCGAAACCCAACGTGTGCCAGGGACAACCGATCAGGTTGACGTAGTTTACAAAGTGAAGGAGCGTAACACCGGTACCTTCAACTTTGGCGTAGGCTATGGCTCCGAGAGCGGCGTGAGCTTCACGGTGGGCGTCCAGCAGGATAACTGGTTAGGTACCGGCTATCAGGCAGGCATTACCGGCACCAAAAACGACTACCAGACCTATACCGAGCTGACCGTGACCAACCCGTATTTCACGGTTGATGGCGTGAGCCTGGGCGGTCGCATCTTCTACAATGACTTCAAAGCAGATGATGCAGACCTGTCCGAGTACACCAACAAGAGCTACGGTATCGGCGGCAACCTGGGCTTCCCGGTTAACGAAAACAACTCCCTGCGTCTGGGTCTCGACTACGTCCATAACGACCTGTCGAACATGGAACCGCAGGTGGCAATGTTCCGTTACCTGAACAGCGTGGGTGTGAACCCGAGCGTTGTGGCCGGTGAAAACACTTCGGATGCAACCTACAGCGCCAACGACTTCTTCCTGACGCTGGGCTGGGGTTATAACGACCTTGACCGTGGCTTCTTCCCAACGGCGGGGAGTAAAGCCAGCCTGACGGGTAAAGTTACCGTGCCAGGTTCGACCAACGAATACTACAAAGTCACCTTCGATGCGACCAGCTACCTGCCTCTGACGCAGAGTCATAACTGGGTGCTGATGGGACGTGCCCGCGCCGGTTATGCCGACGGCCTGGGTGGCAAAGAAGTGCCGTTCTACGACAACTTCTATGCCGGTGGTTCAAGCAGCGTCCGTGGTTTCCAGTCGAATACCATCGGTCCTAAAGCGGCTTATTACAACTGTGCAACCGGTGCAGCCTCATATAAAGATTGTCCAATCGACAACTCTAGTGATGCGGTAGGCGGTAACGCGATGGGACTTCTCAGCGCTGAGCTGATCGTTCCTACGCCATTTGTCGGTGACAAATACGCTAACTCGCTGCGTACCTCTGTGTTCGTTGACAGCGGCACCGTTTGGGATACCAACTGGGAGAACACCCCAGAGACTATCGCTGCCGGTGTTCCTGACTACAGTAAACCAGGTAATATCCGTGTTTCTTCCGGTGTGGCATTGCAATGGCAGTCTCCTTTGGGACCTCTGTCATTCTCTTATGCACAGCCGGTTAAGAAATATGAAGGTGATAAGGCAGAACAGTTCCAGTTTAACATCGGTAAAACGTGGTAATCTGTTACGGAATTATACCCCAGGTATCAGGGTATAAGCCTTAATCAGCAGAATCGCTTGGGCCTGAGTGATAATAATCTTCTCAGGCCCTCTGCGTAATTGACTGTGCCATCTGGCACAAACGGGTGATGGAAGGAGTTTATAGTGAAAAAGTGGTTATACGCCGCAGGCCTCGGATTAGTTATGGCTGCTTCAGCTAGCGTTCAGGCTGCTGATAAAATTGGTGTTGTAAACGTTCAGCAAATTTTCCAACAAATGCCTGCTCGTGAAGCTGTTGCTAAACAGCTTGAAAACGAATTCAAAGGTCGCGCTACCGCACTTCAGGCACAGGAAACTGCTCTGCAGTCTCAGATGCAGAACCTGCAGCGTAACGCTTCAACAATGAAAGCCGCTGACCGCGCCAAACTTGAAAAACAAGTTATGGCTAACCGCGAAGATTTCTCTGCAAAAGCTCAGGCTTTTGACAATGATAATCGTCGTCGTCAGGCTGAAGAACGTAACAAAATCCTGGGCCGTATCCAGGACGCTGTTAAAACTGTTGCAGCAAAAGACGGTCTTGATATCGTCATCGACGCCAACGCTCTGGCTTATGCATCAAACGATGCTAAAGACATCACTGACGAAGTGCTGAAACAGGTTAAATAAGCATGGCTTCAATTCGACTGGCTGATCTCGCACAGCAGTTGGATGCACAATTGCACGGTGATGGCGAACTCGCCATCACCGGCATTGCTTCAATGCATTCCGCACACTCTGAGCAAATCACGTTTTTATCAAACAGCCGTTACCGTGAACAGTTAGCATCCTGCCTTGCAGGCGCTGTAGTGTTGACCGAAGCGGATCTGCCCTTTTGCCAAAGTGCGGCATTAGTGGTTAAAAACCCGTACCTGACTTATGCACGCATGGCTCAAATTCTTGATACTACGCCTGCGCCTGCACAAGACATCGCTCCGAGCGCCGTCATCTCTCCTGAAGCAAAAATCGGGCAAGGGGTATCGGTAGGCGCGAATGCAGTGATCGAATCCGGTGTTGAATTAGGCGACGGCGTTATTATTGGCGCGGGCTGTTTCATCGGAAAAAATGCCAAGATTGGTGCGGGAACGCGCATTTGGGCTAATGTCTCTATCTATCATCGCGTCGAAATTGGTCAGAAATGTCTGATTCAATCAGGTACGGTGATCGGTGCAGATGGCTTCGGATACGCGAACGATCGCGGCAATTGGGTTAAAATCCCTCAGCTTGGTACCGTGATTATCGGCGATTCTGTTGAGATCGGTGCCTGTACCACGATTGACCGTGGTGCCCTTGATGACACGCAAATTGGTAACGGTGTCATCATTGATAATCAATGTCAGATTGCACACAACGTCGTGATTGGAGACAATACGGCGGTTGCAGGTGGTGTGATTATGGCGGGTAGCCTAAAAATTGGGCGTTACTGCCAGATTGGCGGTGCCAGCGTCATAAACGGCCACATGGAAATTTGCGATAAGGCTGTTGTCACTGGAATGGGAATGGTCATGCGACCAATTACCGAACCTGGGGTATACTCTTCCGGGATTCCGTTACAGCCGAACAAAGCATGGCGTAAGACTGCCGCGTTGGTTATGAATATCGACGAGATGAATAAACGCTTAAAAGCCGTAGAGCGTAAAATCGAAGAAGACTAATTCACCAACAATTAACTACTAAAAATCAATAAGTAATGTGATGTTTCAGTTTCACTGTTCATCGTCTTTACGATTCTTAGTCCCTATTTGCGGCCTGCACAATGCTCCTCTTTGAGGGGCACGCAGGCCGTGCTATTGATGATATCAGTAATATTAGACAGGACGAGTATTTTGAGCACTCCTACTCACAACGATCACTCTCATGAAGAAGTTAGCGTAGAAGGTTTTGGTATTGGAGAAATACTTGAGCTGCTTCCGCACCGTTTTCCGTTCTTGCTGGTAGACCGTGTTGTTGAATACACGCCCCACAAAACGCTGCGTGCGATTAAAAATGTTTCTTTCAATGAGCCTTGCTTCCAGGGACATTTCCCGAGCAAACCCATTTTCCCTGGCGTTCTGATCCTTGAAGCCATGGCGCAGGCTACCGGCCTGCTGGCGTTTAAAAGCGTCGGTAGACTTGAGCCAGGCGAGCTTTACTACTTTGCTGGCATCGACAGTGCACGCTTTAAAAAACCAGTGGTTCCAGGCGACACCATGGTTTTGGAAGTCGAGTTCAAGAAGACTCGTCGCGGTGTCACCTGGTTCACCGGCGTGGCGAAAGTCGATGGTGCCGTAGTATGTGAAGCCGAGATGATGTGCGCCCGTAGTCAGGAGAAATAATCCGTGATTGATAAAACCGCCTTTATTCACCCTAGCGCTGTCGTTGAAGAGGGTGCTGTTATTGGTGCAGGCGTTCATATCGGGCCTTTCTGCTATATCGGCTCTCAGGTCGAAATTGGCGAGGGCACCGAGCTCAAGTCACATGTGGTGGTGAATGGCGTGACCAAAATTGGTCGCGACAACCGTATTTTTCAGTTCGTTTCCATCGGTGAAATCAACCAGGATCTGAAATATGCCGGTGAACCTACACGTGTTGAAGTGGGCGATCGCAACAATATTCGTGAGAGCGTCACCATTCACCGTGGTACCGTTCAAGGCGGCGGGCTGACTAAAGTAGGCAGCGATAACCTGCTGATGGTCAATGCCCATATTGCTCATGACTGCATCGTCGGCAATCGTTGTATTCTTGCTAATAATGCGACCTTGGGCGGTCACGTTCAGGTTGACGACTTTGCCATCATCGGTGGCATGACCGCCGTGCACCAGTGGTGCATCATTGGTGCACACGTCATGGTTGGCGGCTGTTCCGGCGTTGCTCAGGACGTACCTCCTTTTGTTATCGCTCAAGGAAACCACGCGACGCCGTTCGGTATCAATATCGAAGGGTTGAAACGTCGTGGTTTTGACAAGCCTTCTCTTCACGCGATTCGTAACGCCTATAAGGTATTGTATCGCAGCGGTAAAACGCTTGAAGAGTCGCAGCCGGAAATTGCAGCTATTGCTGCGGAGTTCCCGGCAGTGCAGCCGTTCAGCGACTTCTTTGCCCGCTCCACGCGCGGCATCATTCGTTAACAGAGCACCGTTAATTAAAGAAACGCTCATCACGGCGAGCTGATTTAGCAGCACAACTGGATTTAAGAAAAAAATGGAAAAGCCCGTTCTGACAATCGGCCTGGTTGCCGGCGAAACATCCGGCGATATTCTGGGGGCGGGCTTGATCCGGGCTCTGAAGGGCCACTATCCTGATGCGCGCTTTGTGGGGGTCGCTGGCCCTCTAATGCAGGCAGAAGGTTGTGAAGCCTGGTTCGAAATGGAAGAGCTTGCAGTGATGGGCGTGGTAGAAGTGCTTGGGCGTCTGCCACGCCTGTTAGAAATCGGCAATGAGCTGACGCGACGCTTTGCCGAGCTTAAACCTGATGTGTTTGTCGGCATCGATGCGCCTGATTTCAATCTCAGGCTCGAAGCCCGCCTCAAAAAGCGCGGTTTGCGCACTATTCACTATGTCAGCCCGTCGGTCTGGGCCTGGCGACAAAAACGCGTTTTCAAAATTGGTAAAGCCACCGACATGGTGCTGGCGTTCTTGCCTTTTGAAAAAGCGTTTTATGACAAATTTAATGTCCCATGCCGTTTTATCGGCCACACGATGGCAGACTCGATCCCGTTGGATCCTGACAAACAGCTGGCGCGTGAGACTTTAGGTATTCCTCGTGACGTACACTGTCTGGCGTTGCTGCCGGGAAGCCGTCATGCCGAGGTAGAAATGCTGAGCGCCGATTTCCTGAAAACGGCGCTGCAATTGCGACAAACTTACCCTGATTTGCACATCGTCGTGCCGCTGGTTAACGCCAAACGCCGTGAACAGTTCGAGCGTATCAAGGCCGAGATTGCCCCTGATTTACCGGCACACCTGCTCGATGGGCAGGCACGCAATGCGATGATAGCCAGCGACGCAGCCCTGCTGGCATCCGGCACCGCAGCGCTGGAATGCATGCTGGCCAAGTGTCCGATGGTGGTCGGTTATCGAATGAAGCCGTTTACCTTTTGGCTGGCCAAGCGTCTGGTAAAAACGCCTTACGTGTCTTTGCCTAACCTGTTGGCCGGTCGTGAAATCGTGACCGAACTGCTGCAGGAAGAGTGCGTACCTGACAAACTTTCGGCTGCACTGCTGCCGCTGCTGACGGGCGGTGAGAAGAGCCACCAGTTGAAACAAACTTTCCTGACGCTGCATGAAAGCATTCGTCGCGATGCCGACGAGCAGGCGGCGCAGGCGGTGATGGAGTTGGCAAGAAAATGACAGACATTTTTGTATACCCGCAGGCGAATCTCATCGCCGGCGTGGACGAAGTCGGACGCGGCCCTCTGGTTGGTGCCGTGGTAACCGCCGCGGTCATTCTGGACTCGTCAAAACCGATTGCCGGTCTGGCCGATTCAAAAAAACTCAGCGAAAAGCGCCGTGAATTTCTGTTTGAAGAAATCAAGGAAAAGGCGCTGGCCTGGAGCCTTGGCCGCGCTGAGCCAGAAGAGATTGATGCGCTCAACATCCTGCATGCCACCATGCTGGCAATGCAACGCGCCGTGGCGGGATTAGGCATCGCGCCCGAATTCGTCCTGATCGACGGCAACCGTTGCCCGAAACTGCCAATGCCTTCGCAGGCGGTGGTAAAAGGCGATAGCCGTGTTGCAGAAATCAGTGCGGCGTCTATATTGGCTAAGGTTACTCGAGACCGTGAAATGGTTGAGCTGGATAGGGAATTCCCTGAGTATGGCTTTGCCAAACACAAGGGCTATCCAACGGCGGCGCATCTCGAACAGCTGGCACGCCTGGGCGCGACCACTCACCACAGGCGCAGTTTTGCCCCTGTCCGACGTGCGTTGGAAGATGCGCTACTGTCGCGTTAAGCGGCCGTCGTATAGACCGATAACACCGTTTTTTCACAGCAACTCTTAGATTTCTGGTAACTGAATATGGCCGAACCTCGTTTTATTCATCTGCGCGTGCACAGTGACTATTCCATGGTTGATGGATTAGCCAAGGTTGGCCCGTTGGTGAAACGAGCGGCTGCTCTCGGCATGCCTGCGCTGGGTATCACCGATTTCACCAACCTCTGCGGGCTGGTGAAATTTTATGGCTCGGCGCACGGCGCCGGGATTAAGCCGCTGATTGGCGCCGATTTTAACGTACACAGCGACATGCTGGGCGATGAGTTAGCCCAGCTCACCGTGTTGGCGATGAACAATCAAGGCTACCAAAACCTGACGCTGCTGATTTCCAGAGCTTACCAGCGCGGCTATGGCGCGGCAGGTCCGATTATCGAGCGTGAATGGCTGGCAGAGCTTAACGAAGGCCTGCTGCTGCTTTCTGGCGCGCGTCACGGCGATATCGGCAAATTCCTGAGCCGTTCTAATCAACCGCAGGTTGAGCAATGCGTTGAGTTTTATCAGCAATACTTCCCAAATCGCTACTATCTCGAGCTGATCCGCACCGGCCGTCCTGATGAAGAAAACTATCTTCACGCCGCAGTCGCGCTGGCGGGCGAGACCGGCTTGCCGGTGGTTGCCACTAATGACGTACGTTTTCTGGTAGAGAGCGACTTCGACGCGCATGAAATTCGCGTGGCTATCCACGACGGTTTCACCCTTGATGATCCTAAGCGTCCCAGGAATTACACCGCGCAGCAGTATATGCGCAGCGAAGAAGAGATGTGCGAGCTGTTTGCCGACATCCCCGAGGCGTTGCAGAACAGCGTCGAGATTGCGAAACGCTGTAACGTTACCATTCGCCTAGGCGAATACTTCCTGCCGCAGTTCCCGACCGGGGATATGTCGACGGAAGACTTCCTGGTGGTGTGCTCGAAGAAAGGGCTCGAGGAGCGTCTCGAGTTCCTGTTCCCTGATCCGGCGGTGAGAGCCGAGCGTCGCCCGGAGTATGACGAGCGTCTCGACGTCGAGCTGCGCGTAATCAACCAGATGGGCTTCCCGGGCTACTTCCTGATAGTGATGGAGTTCATCCAGTGGTCCAAGGATAACGGCGTGCCGGTGGGTCCTGGCCGTGGTTCCGGTGCAGGTTCACTGGTCGCGTATGCGCTGAAAATCACCGACCTCGATCCGCTGGAATTTGACCTGCTGTTCGAACGCTTCCTGAACCCTGAGCGTGTTTCGATGCCTGACTTTGACGTCGACTTCTGCATGGAAAAACGCGATCTGGTGATCGAACACGTTGCCGAAATGTACGGACGTGAAGCGGTATCACAGATAATCACCTTCGGTACCATGGCGGCCAAAGCGGTAATCCGCGACGTAGGCCGTGTACTGGGTCATCCATACGGTTTTGTGGATCGTATTTCAAAACTGGTACCGCCGGATCCAGGCATGACGCTCGAGAAAGCCTTCGCAGCAGAGCCACAGCTGCCTGAGATTTATGAGGCCGACGAAGAAGTCAAAGCCCTGATCGACATGGCGCGCAAGCTCGAAGGTGTGACGCGTAATGCCGGTAAACACGCAGGCGGTGTCGTTATCGCCCCGACCAAGATCACTGATTTTGCGCCGCTGTACTGCGACGCAGAGGGCAACAACCCGGTTACTCAGTTCGACAAGAATGACGTGGAATATGCCGGGCTGGTGAAATTTGACTTCCTTGGGCTGCGAACGCTGACTATCATCGACTGGGCGTTGAATATGATCAACGCGCGTCGTGCAAAAACAGGTCTTGAACCTCTTGATATTGCAGCGATTCCGTTAGACGATAAGAAAAGTTTCGACATGCTGCAACGCTCGGAAACTACCGCGGTTTTCCAGCTCGAATCCCGCGGTATGAAGGACCTTATCAAGCGTCTGAAGCCCGACAGCTTTGAAGACATGATTGCCCTGGTGGCACTGTTCCGTCCCGGCCCGCTGCAGTCGGGCATGGTAGACAACTTTATCGACCGTAAACACGGGCGCGAAGAGCTGTCTTACCCGGACATTCAGTGGCAGCACGAATCCCTGAAGCCGGTACTTGAGCCGACCTATGGCATCATCTTGTATCAGGAACAGGTGATGCAGATTGCCCAGGTGCTGGCCGGTTACTCGCTCGGCGGTGCAGACATGCTGCGTCGTGCGATGGGTAAAAAAAATCCGGTCGAGATGGCCAAGCAGCGCGGCGGTTTTGAAGACGGCGCTAAATCACGCGGTATCGACGGCGAACTGGCGGTGAAAATCTTCGATCTGGTAGAGAAATTTGCTGGTTATGGATTTAACAAATCGCACTCCGCTGCCTATGCCCTGGTCTCGTATCAGACGCTGTGGTTAAAAGCGCACTATCCGGCAGAATTCATGGCGGCGGTAATGACGGCCGATATGGATAACACCGATAAAGTGGTGGGGTTAGTCGACGAATGTTGGCGAATGGGGCTTAAAATTCTGCCTCCGGACATCAACAGCGGCCTCTACCACTTCCACGTCAACGACGACGGGGAAATTGTTTACGGCATCGGCGCTATCAAAGGCGTGGGTGAAGGGCCAATTGAAGCTATCATTGAAGCTCGCAATCAGGGCGGCTATTTTAAAGAGCTGTTTGATCTCTGTGCGCGTTCGGACACTAAAAAGCTCAATCGCCGCATTTTAGAGAAACTGATCATGTCCGGGGCGTTTGACCGTCTCGGACCGCACCGCGCCGCATTGATGCACTCTTTGGGCGATGCGCTGAAGGCCGCAGATCAACACGCCAAGGCCGAGGCTATCGGTCAGGCTGACATGTTCGGCGTACTGGCTGAAGAGCCGGAGCAGGTCGAGAAGTCTTATGCCAGTGTTACGCCCTGGCAAGAACAAAAGGTATTGGACGGTGAACGCGAGACTCTGGGACTGTATCTGACCGGACATCCGATCACCCAGTACCTGAAAGAAATCGAGCGTTATGGCGGTGGCCAGCGCCTGAAAGATATGCACCCGACAGAACGGGGAAAAATGACCATCGCAGTCGGTTTGGTTGTGGCTGCGAAGGTGATGATGACCAAGCGGGGTAACCGCATTGGCATTTGTACGTTGGACGACCGGTCAGGCCGTCTTGAAGTGATGTTGTTTACCGAAGCCTTGGAAAAATTTCAGCATTTGTTGGAAAAAGACCGTATCCTGATAGCGACGGGACAGGTCAGCTTTGATGACTTCAACGGCGGGCTTAAAATGATGGCCCGTGATTTAATGGACATCAGTGAAGCGCGTGAAAAATACGCTCGTGGTCTTGCTATATCGCTGACTGACAGGCAAATTGATGACCAGCTTTTGAACCGTCTGCGCGAATCGTTGGAACCTCATCGATCGGGGACGATACCAGTTCATCTGTATTATCAACGAGAAAACGCTCGGGCACGGCTCAGATTTGGTGCAACATGGCGTGTTACGCCAACCGATCGTCTGTTGCTTGATTTACGTTCTCTGGTAGGTACTGAACAGGTTGAACTGGAATTTGACTAAAATAGGAATGCTATGAGTCTGAATTTTCTTGATTTTGAACAGCCGATTGCGGAGCTGGAAGCGAAAATTGACTCGCTGACTGCAGTCAGTCGTCAAGACGAAAAATTAGATATTAATCTGGACGAAGAAGTGGGGCGCCTTCGCGAGAAAAGCGTCGAACTGACTCGTAAAATTTTCTCAGATTTGGGTGCCTGGCAGATTGCGCAGTTGGCTCGCCATCCGCGTCGTCCTTACACTCTTGACTACATCAAGCACATCTTTACTGATTTTGATGAACTTGCGGGCGATCGCGCGTTTGCCGACGATAAAGCTATCGTAGGTGGGATTGCACGTTTGGGTGAGCGTGCCGTGATGATCATTGGTCATCAAAAAGGTCGTGAAACCAAAGAGAAGATCCGTCGTAACTTCGGTATGCCAGCTCCAGAAGGCTATCGCAAGGCGCTGCGTCTGATGGAAATGGCCGAACGCTTCAAACTGCCTATCATCACCTTCATCGACACCCCGGGTGCTTACCCAGGCGTTGGTGCTGAAGAACGTGGTCAGTCCGAAGCTATCGCTCGTAACCTGCGCGAAATGTCCCGTCTCAACGTACCGGTTATCTGTACCGTTATCGGTGAAGGCGGTTCAGGTGGTGCATTGGCTATCGGCGTCGGTGACAAAGTCAACATGCTGCAATACAGCACCTACTCGGTGATTTCACCAGAAGGCTGTGCGTCAATTCTGTGGAAGAGCGCAGATAAGGCGCCGCTGGCAGCGGAAGCTATGGGCATCATCGCTTCACGTTTGAAAGAGCTGAAGCTGATCGACTCCGTGATCCCTGAACCACTGGGTGGCGCGCATCGTGACGTTCCTGCTATGGCCGCATCACTGCGTGCTCAGTTGGAAGCTGACCTCAGAGAACTCGACGCGTTGAACACCGAAGAACTGCGTGACCGTCGTTATCAGCGACTGATGACTTACGGCTACTGCTAATATCCTTCAGTCTTCGCGATGTAGGGGATTGGCTGCGTCTGCTCACCCCTGTCACTTACTCAGGTAAGTTTCTGGGGATTCGTGACGTTGCCGCCGACTTACATCACGGATACTGTGGATATTTGCCAGGCAATTAAAATTTAAAGGGCAGTCTTAGGACTGCCCTTTTTTATTGTCTCGAGGTGTTAGGGTCTATAACCTGTCTTTTAGGAAACCAGAAGGATTTGTCAGATGAATATTCTCGCCATCATGCGCCCGGAAGGGGTTTACTATAAAGATGAGCCCATCCGTGAACTGGATGCTGCCCTGAACGAGTTGGGCTTCAAGACGATTTACCCGCGCGACAGAGCCGATTTGCTCAAGCTTATTGAAAGCAATGCGCGTATCTGTGGCGTTATTTTCGATTGGGATTTGCACAGTTCAGCGCTGTGTTCAGAAATTAACGAGCTGAATGAGTATCTTCCGCTCTATGCGTTTATCAATACCCACTCCACGATGGACGTTAGCGTACACGACATGCGCATGGTGCTGTACTTCTTCGAGTACGCGCTCAATGCCGCAGACGATATTGCTAAACGCATTCGACAGTATACCGATGAGTATATTGACCAGATTACCCCTCCGCTGACCAAGGCACTGTTTAATTACGTCGAGGAAGGGAAATATACTTTCTGTACTCCTGGCCATATGGCAGGGACTGCATTTCTAAAAAGTCCGGTCGGCACGCTGTTTTATGACTTCTTTGGTGCTAAAACGCTGAAGGCGGACGTCTCTATCTCGGTCACCGAACTGGGTTCTCTGCTCGACCACACCGGCCCACATCTCGAGGCCGAAGAGTATATCGCCCGCACCTTCGGCGCCGAGCAGAGCTATATCGTCACCAACGGTACATCGACCGCCAACAAGATTGTCGGCATGTACTCTGCGCCAGCGGGCAGCACGGTGCTGATAGACCGCAACTGCCATAAGTCACTGGCACACCTGATGATGATGACCAATATCATCCCAATCTATCTGCGCCCGCTGCGCAATGCCTACGGAATTTTGGGCGGTATTCCCCAGCGAGAGTTCACCCGTGAGAGCATTGAGCAGAAGGTGGCGCAGACCGAAAATGCCACCTGGCCGGTGCACGCGGTCATCACCAACTCAACCTATGATGGCCTGCTCTATAACACCGATTTTATCAAGCAGACGCTCGACGTGGCCTCTATCCACTTTGATTCCGCCTGGGTGCCTTACACCAATTTCCACCCGATCTATGCGGGGAAAAGCGGCATGAGCGGCGATCGAATCACGGGGAAGGTCATCTATGAAACGCAGTCGACCCACAAGCTACTGGCGGCGTTTTCCCAGGCTTCGATGATTCACATCAAAGGGGATTATAACGAAAATACCTTTAATGAAGCCTACATGATGCACACGACCACGTCGCCAAACTATGGAATTGTGGCCTCTGCCGAAACCGCAGCGGCGATGCTGCGAGGCAACCCGGGCCGTCGTTTGATCAATCGGTCAGTGGAAAGGGCGCTCTATTTCCGTAAAGAAATTCAGCGCCTGCGTGAAGAAATGGACGGCTGGTTCTATGATATCTGGCAGCCGGAAGGGATTGACGAGGCGGAATGCTGGCCGCTTAATCCGGATAACAACTGGCACGGTTTCGCCAACGCTGACCCGGATCATATGTATCTCGACCCTATCAAGGTCACCATCCTCACGCCGGGGATGGACGAAACCGGCAAGCTAGAGGCAGAAGGCATTCCCGCCGCGTTGGTGGCTAAATACCTCGATGAGCGCGGCGTGGTGGTGGAGAAGACAGGTCCTTATAATTTGCTGTTCCTGTTTAGCATCGGCATCGATAAAACCAAGTCGATGAGCCTGATGCGAGGTCTCACCGACTTCAAACGCGCTTACGATCTCAATCTGCGGGTGAAGAATATGCTGCCGGATCTTTATGCCGAAGATCCTGATTTTTACCGTCATATGCGCATTCAGGATCTTGCTCAGGGGATCCACAAGCTGATCGTCGAACACGATCTTCCTACGCTGATGCTCAAGGCTTTTGACGTGCTGCCGGAGATGAAAATGACGCCTTACGAGATGTTCCAGCATCAGGTACGAGGCAATATTGAAGAGTGTGAAGTCGAACAGCTGGTGGGTAAGGTGTCGGCCAATATGATCCTGCCTTATCCACCGGGGGTACCGGTGGTCATGCCGGGCGAGATGATTACGACGGAAAGCCGCGCGGTGTTGGATTTCCTGCTGATGCTGTGTTCTATAGGTGAGCATTTCCCGGGCTTCGAGACCGATATCCACGGCGCGAAGCTGACCGAAGAGGGAAAATATCTCGTTAAGGTACTTAAACAAGAGGTGCTCGATGCTTAATTTACGCCGGATCCATCACATCGCGATTATTGCCAGCGATTATGAGGTCAGCAAAAAGTTTTACTGTGAGGTACTCGGCTTGACGCTGCTTTCCGAGGTTTATCGCGAGGCGCGTGACTCATGGATGGCCAATCTAGCCATCGACGGGCACTATCAAATTGAACTGTTCAGCTTTCCTTCGCCGCCAGCGCGCGTGAGTCGCCCCGAGGCCTGTGGCCTGCGTCATCTGGCGTTTAGCGTGGAAAATATTGAGCAGTCTGTCGCGCATCTTCTGGCGGCGGGCGTAGCCTGTGAACCGGTGCGTATCGATGAGCACACCGGCAAGAAATTCACCTTCTTCGCCGATCCCGATAATCTGCCTTTAGAACTTTATGAAATCGATTAAGTTTGCCTACAGCGCGGCCAGCCATGCTGCCTGAACATCTGGTCAAACAGCTGGGAGACAGGCGTCGCCTGTGCGTGGCATTCAGCGGCGGGCTCGACTCGACGGTGCTTCTGCACGCGTTGGTACAGCTGCGGGCCAGTATTCTGCCTGACCTACAGCTGCGGGCTATACACGTTAATCACGGGCTGAGCGCCTTTGCTAACCGGTGGACCGCGAGCTGTCAGGCTCATTGCCAGCGGTGGAAGGTCGAGTTTTTACCGCTGTTTGTGACGGTGGATGCCAGTCAGGGGGGAATAGAAGCCGCGGCGCGCAATGCGCGTTACCAGGCACTGACGCAAAATCTTCACAGCGGCGAGACCTTACTGACGGCACAGCATCTCAATGACCAGTGCGAAACCTTTATACTGGCACTCAAGCGTGGCAGCGGACCCGCCGGGCTGTCGTCGATGGGGGAACGCGCGAAGGTCGGCGGTTTTCCACTGCTAAGGCCTCTGCTTTCGCTCCCCCGCGAGGCGCTGGAGGCCTATGCTGGCCAGCATCAGCTGAGCTGGATAGACGATGACAGTAATCAGGACACGCGTTTCGATCGCAACTTTTTGCGCCTGGAAGTGCTGCCGCTGCTGTATCAGCGCTGGCCGCATTTTGCTGCCGCTACGGCACGCAGCGCTGGCCTCTGCGCAGAGCAGGAGTCTTTGCTCGATGAGTTGTTACAGGAAGACTTAGATAGTCTGACTGATGCGCAGGGCAGCCTGTCGGTCAGCGGATTAGAGCCACTCTCTGAGTCCCGACGCTTTGCGTTGCTCCGTCGATGGCTGGCGGGATGCGGCGCTAAAATGCCCTCACGTGAACAGCTACAGCGAATGTGGGACGAAGTGGCGGTCAGCCGCGCAGACGCTGAACCTCAGATGCGCCTCGGTGCCTTCAGCCTGCGGCGTTTTCGCCAGCGACTTTACTGGCTGCCACCGATGCAGGCGTTGAAACAAACGGTCATTCCCTGGACCGGAGAGGGCATACTCAATCTTCCGGACAATCTCGGTCATTTGACGTTCGCGTCCCAAACGGATGAAGGTCTTTCGATACGCAAGCCGCGTGACGATGAGACGATAAGCATAAGGTTCTATGCCCGTGGCGAGGTGCATAAAGTGGGCCGCGACCGTTCGCGGCAGATGAAAAAACTGTGGCAGGAGCTCGACGTCCCACCCTGGGAACGTGACCGCATTCCTTTAGTGTTTTATAACGAACGGCCGATCGCTGCAGCGGGGCTATTTATTACCCATGATGCATTGACCACAGGTCCGCAAGAGGCTGTCTGGTCGCTGCTTTGGCAAAAATAACAAGACTTAACATTACCGCCGGGGTGAACCGGTTTGGGAGCAATGATGCATTGGTTAACTAAAGGCGCGTTGAGCGCCGCTCTGGCGTGGGCGAGCCTGAGTCTGCCTGCGCTGGCTGACGGAAATATTGCTGACGGTCAGGCTAAGTCGGCAAGCTGTGCCGCTTGTCATGGGGCAACCGGTAAGGCCAGCAACGCGCTTTATCCTAATCTTGCCGGACAAAATGAGGCCTATCTCGCGCTTGCGCTTCATGGCTATAAAAATGGCGGACGAACCGGCGGGCAGGCGGGGGTAATGCAGGCGTTTACTGCGGGGCTTTCCGATCAGGATATCAGCGATTTGTCGGCCTTCTACGCCAGCCAAAAACCCTGATATCAGACCATAAAAAACGGGCAACCTTGAGATTGCCCGTTAACGTTTTGGCTTGGCCCTGTAGGGCAAAGTCTTGTTCTTTACTTGCGACTACTCTGCGCTGACAACGACTGTGCCAATTTTTGGATTACTGAAGCTCTCGATATGGTCAAGCCGCAGTTCCAACTGTTGTCCACCCGAGTCAACAATCAGATATTCCACTTTTTTTCGCATCAACAAATCTTTGGCTTTAGCCTCGACAAGCTCTCCGCTGCGCATCTTTAGCGTCAGAACCAGATGATCCTGACAGGCAAGCTCGAGATTATCGTAGTCATCGCAATTGATGGGTTGGTACTCATCATTAATCGACATAATCGCTCACCAGTAAGTTAGCGGCGGCATAAGCCGCCTGTTCTCGAACGGAAGACGGAAGTTCGGCGTTGGCCGCCACATCGTCTAATGCCTTTAGCACACAGCCCAACGCATCGGGCACATAACCAAGACAGCCACTGCCTATCTCGGAATATTTTTGGCGTACTAATTCAGAGTATTGTTGCATAGGTCCTCCTTTAGAGCTTGTTCGAAATGGCTCTTTACGAATCTTTTCGAATAAGCTCCTTTCTGCTTCCCTCGATAAGCCAAATCCTTTCAGCCAGGGAAATATAAACTTCCGTTATTAAACGACTATAGCACAGAGACGCTGTAGTTATCAGCACAGGTCCAAGCTTTATCTTGTGTCGATATCAAGTACAATGTGCGTCCATTACTTAGAGGTTTACCATGGCGTTAAAAGCAACAATTTATAAAGCCGCAGTCAATATTGCCGATATGGATCGTAATTTTTTCTACGATGCCAATCTTACGCTGGCACAGCATCCCTCTGAAACCGAGCAGCGCATGATGCTGCGTTTACTCGCCTGGATTTGCCACGCCAACGAACGTTTGACCTTTACGCGCGGACTCAGCGCAGAAGATGAGCCGGAAATCTGGCTGAAAAATGACCATAACGGCATCGAGCTGTGGGTAGAATTGGGCTTGCCCGATGAGAAGCGTCTGAAAAAGGCGTGTAATCAGTCGCGCAACGTCGTGCTTTATGCGTATGGTGAGCGTGCTGCCAAGGTCTGGTGGTCGCAGGTTCAGAACAAAGTTAGCCAATACTCGAACCTGAGCGTGCGCTATATTGATGATGAATTACTGACCCAGTTGGTCTCTTTTGGTCAGCGTGGCATGGTATTGCAGGCAACGTTACAAGACGGTGCTATCTGGTTATCTGACGCCCAGAATAACGTGGAGATTCATTTCCACGAGTGGCTGGACGGCGGCTGGAAACAGGCGGAACTTTAAGGGTGTTGATACTCTCCGGCAGGCTCGAGATTCCCGACAGTGAGATTGAACTGACGGCCATTCGCGCGCAGGGCGCGGGAGGGCAGAACGTTAATAAAACCTCTACCGCTATTCACCTGCGTTTCGATATTAAAGCCTCAAGCCTGCCCGAATATTATCAGCAACGTTTGTTGGCGTTTAAGCATCATTTAATTACTGCCGAAGGTGTTGTCGTCATTAAAGCGCAGGAATATCGCAGCCAGGAACTTAATCGCGAAGCCGCATTGGCGCGCCTGGCTTCATTAATCGAGCAGGCCATGGTGGTTGAAAAGCCACGCCGTGCAACCAAACCAACGCGGGGTTCCAAGATCCGTCGGGTTGAAAGTAAAGTACGCAAAGGCGCTACAAAAGCATTGAGAGGAAAAATCCGCTCGACCTGATGAGAAACGTCGAGGCCGAGTGAAGATAAAACGCAGTGGGAGAAAACTGTGAAAAAAATAATGATTGCTATGGGGCTGACCTTCAGCCTGTTATCGCTATTCGGATGTCACAACAAGATTTTTGCACAAGAACAACCTTTTGAGGCCATGCAGCAGAGCTATAAGGGCGTGCTGCCGTGCGCAGACTGTGACGGGATCGAGACCTCGCTGTTCTTGCAGCAGGACGGGACCTATATTCTACGCGAAGTCTATGAGGTCAAGCCGAAGGACAATAAGGCCTTCGCCCAGTACGGCAAATGGGCCCGAACCGCGGATAAGCTGGTTCTGACCGAGGCCAACGGCGAGAAACGTTATTTCCGCCCGGTGGGAGATAACCTTGAGATGCTCGATACCCACGGCGAAGTCATACATTCTACCCTCAAGTATCAGCTTAAGCCGGCCGAACAGCATATGCCGCAAACGCCGATGCCGTTGAGCGGAATGGTACGTTACGACGCCAATAACGTGGTCTTTACCGACTGCGCGACCGGTAAAGTCATCCCGATGGCGACCAGCAGCAGTCTGCAAAAGGCCTACATGGATGCGCGTCACAGTCCTGACCAACTGGTGTTTGTCTCGATGGACGGACATTTCCAGGTTGAGCCGGGCGGGGATGAAGGCAAAGGGCATAAACTGCTGGTGGCCGACAGCAATATCAGCCTGGATGCCAACAGGCAATGCCAGTAATCGTGGTGAGATGACCCGATAAAAAACGCCCGCCGTTGCAATGAGCACCGGCGGGCGTTTTGTTATTGATGGCACAGCGGGCAACCCGCCGCGCTTTTAGCGTGGGATCTGGCTCAGCAGGTAATCAACGATGTCGTTGATTTTAATCATCTGCTTTTCACCGCTGCGGCGGTTTTTATATTCTAGCTCTTCAGCGTCAAGGTTACGTTCGCCGATAACAACCTGATGCGGCACGCCGATCAGTTCCATGTCGGCGAACATCACGCCCGGACGCTCTTTACGGTCGTCGAGAATAACGTCAACGCCTTTGGCACGCAGGGTGTTGTACAGCGCTTCGGCGGCGTCCTTCACGCGGAAAGACTTGCTCATGTTCATTGGCAGGATAGCCACCTGGAAAGGGGCAATCGCGTCTGGCCAGATGATGCCGCGACCGTCGTGGTTCTGCTCGATAGCCGCTGCAACCACGCGGGTCACACCGATACCGTAACAGCCCATGGTCACAACCTGGTTCTTGCCGTCTTCACCTTGAACGGTCGCTTTCAACGCTTCAGAGTACTTGGTACCCAGCTGGAAGATGTGGCCAACTTCGATACCGCGCTTGATAAGCAGGGTACCTTTGCCGTCCGGGCTTGGATCGCCTTCAACTACGTTACGCAGGTCAGCCACTTCCGGCAGCGGCAGGTCACGTTCCCAGTTAACGCCCAGGTAGTGTTTACCGTCGATGTTGGCACCGGCGCTGAAATCGCTCATTACCGCAACGGTGCGGTCAATCACGATTGGCAGCGGCAGGTGAACCGGACCCAGCGAGCCTGGACCTGCGTTAACCAGCGCACGAATTTCTGCTTCGGTGGCAAAGGTCAGCGGAGAAGCAACCTGGGGCAGTTTCTCGGCCTTGATTTCGTTCAGCTCGTGGTCACCGCGAACCAGTAGGGCAACCAGCGGATGTGCGCTACCATCGGTGGCGCGAACCATCAATGTCTTAACGGTCTTCTCGATTGGCAGTTGGAATTGCTCAACCAGCTCGGCGATAGTTTTGGCATTCGGCGTGTCGATCAGACGCATTTCTTCAGTCGGGGCGCCACGTGGTGTGGTCGGCGCTACTGCTTCGGCTTTCTCGATGTTGGCCGCGTAGTCAGACTCGGTAGAGAAAATCACGTCATCTTCACCGCTCTCCGCCAGCACCTGGAATTCGTGAGACGCGTTACCGCCGATAGAACCGGTGTCAGCTTCTACAGCACGGAAATCCAGACCCATGCGGGTGAAGATTTTGCTGTAGGCTTCGTACATTGCGTCATAGCCTTCCTGCAGGGATTCCTGACTGGTGTGGAAAGAGTAGGCGTCTTTCATGATGAATTCACGAGAACGCATCACACCGAAACGCGGACGTACTTCGTCGCGGAACTTGGTCTGGATCTGGAAAAGATTCAGCGGCAGCTGCTTGTAGGAGCTGATTTCATTGCGCATCAGGTCAGTGATGACTTCTTCATGCGTAGGGCCGAGTACAAATGCGCGATCGCCGCGATCGACAAAACGCAGCAACTCGGGACCGTACTGTTCCCAACGTCCGCTCTCCTGCCACAGGTCGGCGGGTTGCACGACGGGCATGGAGACTTCGATAGCGCAAGCGTTGTTCATCTCTTCGCGCACGATGTTTTCGACTTTCTTAAGCACACGCAGACCGGTTGGCAGCCAGGTATAAAGACCTGAGGCCAGTTTGCGGATCATTCCCGCGCGCAGCATCAGCTGGTGGCTGATGACTTCGGCGTCGGCTGGCGTCTCCTTCAGAGTGGAGAGCAGATATTGTGTTGTACGCATGATGTGTTGGTTCCGTTAGCACTGCAAATCGTCCGCAGGCCGGGTGCCTGCCAGAACGTGAAAGTATTCGAATAATCGGTCGTCATCCGCCGCTATCATGACCCCAGAAATAGCCTGCGGTCAGCTAGTTTACCAGTCGCCGACGAGAGTCAAAAGAGAACCACCGAATTTTAGTGCTGGTCGAGCGAGATTACCTGATTTTGATCGGCAACTACGCGCCATCTCACGTTAAAATCCAACAGTCGAACGGCATAGTCGCGCTCTAGCTCTTCACCCTTACGGTAAGCGGGGCGCGGGTCCTGGCCTAGTACCTGAGTAATAAAACGACGCAGATGCGGATAGCGGGTCAGATTCGCCGCCAATTGGGTCTCTGCCAGCGTTGAGAAAGTCACCGGCATGTTGGCTTCGGGGGCGTTCTGGGCAAACCCTGCGAGGGCCTGTGGTTGACTTTCGGCGAAGGGAAGATAGGGTTTGATATCCACCACCGGCGTGCCGTCAACCAAATCGAGACTCCCCAGCTCCAGAATGACCTCTTTACCCTGACAGCGGATGCCTTTCAGCTCGACCAGCGACATCCCGAGCGGGTTAGGCCTGAAGGTAGAACGGGTCGCGAAGACGCCAACGCGAGCATTGCCACCCAGACGAGGAGGGCGCACGGTAGGACGCCATCCGCCTTCCATCGTTTGGTGGAATATAAACATTACCCAGAGATGGCTAAACTCTTCCAGTCCGCGCACGGCCTCGGGCTGATTATAAGGCGGGAACAGATGCAGCTCGCCACCGCCGTCTTGCACCAGCCCGGGTTGACGAGGTACGGCAAACTTTTCTTTATAGGGAGAGTGAATTCTCCCTATTTCATTGAAGGTAAATGCTGTCATTTAAAGCTGACGTCGAGCGCGGAGCCTTGGCATATTGCCTGACGATGACAGCCTGCGGTGTCGGCGACAACCTGGCACTGGTGCAGCAGAACGGCGTTGGCCTTCATGGAGGAGGCGTGATTCAGCATTTTTCTGCGCGCGGTCGATAGGCTCGGCGCTGCTTCGTGGCGCGTTATCTGGCAAGACGTACCGGTCACTTCACCCAGATCGCGGAATGGCGTACCTACCAGAGCCTCGGCGTTTTTATACAGTTTCACTGCCACCGGTCGGGGTGCTGGCTTAGGTTTGACGGGTTTTGACTGCTCTACATACGGGTGTTCATTAAAAACAGGCTGCGTTCTGTGAGTCGCGGAACATCCAGCTAGCAAAAGGGCTAACAAACAGAGAGGTAAAGCGCGCATGATATATCCTCTGCTCCATACCCTGAATCGATCAAAATGCTCTGGCTTTGATTTCCTTTCGCGCCCTGTTATTGGTTATATAAACGCTCAGGGAGTCGCAGGGTTGTCATCTAGCGCATTTTAAATGCTGTTGGGTATATTTATAGTGAAAGAAAGAGGCGTTATTGAAGCAAGGTATTGAGGAAATAACAAGGCGGGCATAAGCCCGCCTTAGGAATATATTATGTAACTATGAATATATTTATGACGTTAACCGGTAATTACCAGCCTTTTACCGCACCGCCGTTAAAGACTTTGTTAGCAGCCTGGTATACTTCGTCAGACTCGTAGGCTTTAACAAACTTCTGCACGTTTTCAGCATCTTTATTATCTTCACGCGCGACAATCAGGTTCACGTAAGGTGAATCTTTGTCTTCGACGAAGATGCCGTCTTTCTCTGGCGTCAGGCCAATCTGGCTTGCATAGGTGGTATTGATCACCGCCAGCGCAATTTTGTTGTCATCCAGTGAACGCGGCAGCTGTGGCGCTTCCAGTTCAACCAGTTTCAGATTTTTTGGATTCTCGGTGACGTCCAGAACGGTTGGCAACAGACCCACGCCGTCTTTCAGTTTGATCAGACCCACTTTCTGCAGCAGCAGCAGTGAACGGCCCAGGTTAGTCGGGTCGTTAGGCAGCGCAATTTGATCACCGTCTTTCAGATCGTTAATGGATTTGATTTTCTTGGAGTAGCCAGCAATCGGATACACGAAGGTATTACCGACCGGAACCAGCTTGTAGCCGCGATCCTTAATTTGTTGATCCAGGTATGGCTTGTGCTGGAAGGCGTTGACGTCGATATCGCCTTTGCTCAGCGCTTCGTTTGGCAGAACGTAGTCGTTAAAGGTCACCAGCTCTACGTCCAGACCGTATTTCTCTTTGGCAACCTTCGCGGCAACTTCAGCAACCTGCTGTTCTGCACCGACGATAACGCCTACCTTGATGTGATTAGGATCTTCTTTCTTCGGGCCACAGCCTGCAAGGGCCAGCGATCCCAGAAGTACACCCGCAACTGCAAGAGATTTAAATTTAATGGACATGTCCTATCCTCTATACATTTTTATATCGAGATTAATTATGGGCGGCGTGAAGCCCTGCCGCCGTTTTTTCTTTACTTATGAGTAACCGCTTTTGCAATGCGGTCACCACAGAGTTGGATTAGGTACACCAATACAACCAGTAATACTAATACAGTATTCATTACCGTGGCGTCGTAACCAATATAACCGTACTGATAACCAATCTGACCCAAACCGCCAGCACCCACCGCACCGCCCATCGCTGAATAACCTACCAGCGTAATCAGCGTGATGGTCGCCGCGTTAACCAGGCCCGGCATAGCTTCTGGCAGCAGGATTTTACGGATGATTTGCATCGGCGTTGCACCCATTGCGCGGGCCGCTTCGACCAGACCGCTTGGGATCTCAAGCATTGCGTTCTCAACCATGCGGGCGATAAACGGCGCTGCACCCACGGTCAATGGCACGATAGCGGCCTGCAGACCAATCGAGGTGCCCACGATAATGCGGGTGAATGGAATCATCCAAACCAGCAGGATAATGAAAGGAATCGAACGGAAGATGTTGACCAGTGCCGACATCACGCGGTACAGCTTTTTATTCTCAGCAATCTGGCCAGGACGGGTAACGTACAGCAGTACACCGATCGGCAGACCCAGCACGAAACCAAAGAAGCCGGAAGTCAGGGTCATTATGACGGTCTGCCAAACACCCTGGCCAAGTAACCACATCATTGCCTCAGACATAACCCAATACCTCTACCTTAACTTGATTCTGGTGCAGGAATTCAATCGCTGCCTGTGTATCTTCAACGCTGCCGTGCATCTCGGTCAGCATGATGCCGAACTTCACGCCACCGGCGTAATCCATCTGCGCGCTAATAATGTTGTTATTGATGTTAAATTTGCGAACCGCATGAGAGAGCAGCGGCGCATCGACCGATTGACCGGTAAATTCCAGACGCAATAAAGGAACACTTCCTTCGCTGTGCTCGGGTTTCATGCGCAGCGCATAGTCGTCTGGAATATCCAGGTGCAGCGTTGACTGAATAAACTGCTGTGCCAGCGGAGTTTTCGGATGCGAGAACATTTCGCTCACCTTGTCCTGCTCAATCAACTGACCGTTGCTTATCACCGCAACCTGATCGCAGATACGTTTCACCACGTCCATCTCGTGAGTGATGAGCAAAATGGTCAGCCCCAGGCGACGGTTAATGTCTTTCAACAGCTCGAGGATAGAGCGGGTAGTGGCCGGGTCCAGAGCGCTGGTGGCCTCGTCGCACAGCAAGACTTTGGGGTTGCTTGCCAGGGCACGGGCAATAGCTACACGTTGCTTCTGCCCGCCGGACAGGTTGGCAGGGTAGGCGTCCTGCTTATCTTCCAGCCCAACCAGCGTCAGCAACTCGGTAACGCGCTGCTTAATCTCTTTGGAAGGAAGGTTGTCCAGCTCAAGCGGCAGGGCAACGTTACCGAAGACGGTCCGGGAAGACAGCAGGTTAAAGTGTTGGAAGATCATGCCAATCTGACGACGCGCGCGGGTCAGCTCTTTCTCCGAGAAGGCAGTCAGGTCCTGACCGTCGACCAGCACTTTACCTTCGGTTGGGCGTTCGAGCAGATTAACGCAGCGAATCAGCGTACTTTTACCGGCACCGGAAGAACCGATGACGCCATAGATTTGTCCTGCAGGCACGTGAAGGCTCACGTTGGAAAGCGCCGTGATGTTGCGCTGACCCTGCTTGAACACTTTGGTGATGTTAGAAAGTTTAATCATATTTTTCTTATATCGGCTTTACTGCCGTAACGTATAAAAAGTAACCCTCTGGAATTCATCCCAGAACTTGGCGTGGATGCTAAGGCGTCTAGACGTCCAAGTCAACCAGATAGCATTCTCACCGCCCCCTAAAACATGCGATACTTACGCCGTCAACCAGCCATCAGGAGCAAATACGTGGCACAAACTGTTCCAGCAATATTTTTAGACCGCGACGGTACCCTTAATGTCGATCACGGCTACGTCCATGAAATTGATGACTTCGAGTTCATTGAAGGCACTATTGAAGCCTGCCTTAAACTGAAGGAAATGGGCTTTGCCTTAGTATTAGTGACCAACCAGTCGGGCATCGCTCGCGGAAAATTCACCGAAGAACAATTTTTCACTCTCACGGAATGGATGGACTGGTCGCTGGCCGATCGCGGCGTCGATTTGGACGGCATCTATTTCTGTCCTCACCATCCTGATGCAATAGTAGAAGAGTACAAACAGGTTTGTGACTGCCGTAAGCCAGAACCCGGCATGTTCATTACTGCTAAAGAAGAGCTGAACATCGATATGGCCGCTTCTTATATGGTAGGCGACAAAATTGAAGACCTTCAGGCAGCAATGAAAGCGGGCGTAGGCACTAAAATTCTAGTCCGTAGCGGTAAGCCGGTCACCCAAGAAGGTGAAGAATTAGCGGATTTAGTGCTCGATAGCCTGGCACAACTGCCTGTAGCCATTAAAAACGGCTTAAAATAGAGCGTTGCGGGCGAAAAATAGGCAAACGAAATAAAACTGTATTTATTCGCTTGCCATTCCCGCCAGCCTCCCTATAATGCCGCTCCATCGACAGGGAACAACGCAGCAGCAACGCGGTGTGAACAAGTCGGAAAGAATTAAAAATGATGATGACCGCGAAAATAAACGGTTGACATCAAATGAGGAAAGCGTAA